>Ga0070698_100000126_pt1 | contig 66495 bp, 46 predicted proteins | sample KBSK1502metaG_FD_65477 | JGI IMG/M metagenome (GOLD analysis project Ga0070698, IMG submission 65477) | Corn, switchgrass and miscanthus rhizosphere microbial communities from Kellogg Biological Station, Michigan, USA - KBS K1-50-2 metaG | ecosystem: Host-associated > Plants > Roots >... | reverse complement strand
TGTTGCGCATCATGGAGTTGGGTTACAGCCGTTCATTGGGAGTGAATTGCACGCACTGCCATGTCGTCGATCAATGGGACAAGGACGACAAACCGACGAAACCGATTGCGCGTGAGATGTCAAAGATGGTCCAAACCATCAATAACGATTTGCTAAAGCCGATCAAGAACCTCAAGGGCCCGAATCCGGTCGTCAATTGCACCACTTGTCATCGCGGCCAGATAAAGCCTGCTCTCAATCTGCCGGAGGTAAAACCGTAATAAGTCCTGTAAATCTTGTAAACCGGCGTTACAGGCCAAAGCGGTGCCGGTATTCGCCCGAGACGATGAACGCCTTGACCATCTCGGCGTTAACAAAGTTGCCGTTGAATTCATTCAGCTTCGTCAGCCAGAAGTCGTAGCCGGTGTAGTCTGCGTCGGGTGAGTCGTTTGGATTACGCCTCAGGTAGCCGAAGTATTGCATCAACACAAACGCCTTATTGGTTTCCTGCTGGGTTAGCGTTGTGTTCTGCGCCACTCGCCGCAAGGCCCGCGCTCGCGCCACAGCATCCGCCGTATTCCCGGCGCCACCAAATTCGTTAACGACCGAAGTCCGTTCCGACGCCGGCGGCGTAACGCCAGCGTTCGCGTAAAGGGCGTCGACGAACTGCGCCGGCGACAAGGTTGTCGGATAAGCCGAGACAAATCGTGAGCGGGAAACGAAATCCTGTGAGAAGGCGACCTTGTTGTTTTCCAGCACCTGTTCCCAGCCCGTTTGACCAACGATCACATCTCGTCCAAGTTGCTGGGTGTCAGGAAGAAATTCATTGAACCTGACAACCGGCACGAAAAGCTGGTGCGTGGCGCCAAAGTTTGAGGTGCCCAGGGCATCACCGTAAGCAGCTTTATAGAGTCGCTCAACCAGATACCCAGTCTCCTGGAACTCGATCGAGAGGAAGAAAGCGGCTGAGACGTTAATGCGTCGCACTTCGGCGCTGCAGGTTGCACCAGGGGCCTGGCACTCAGTGATTTGGTTCGCCCAAAACGCGAGACCGCTCGCATCGGGTTCGCGGTTAAGAAAATCGTGGTAATGCTGGCGAACGAACACTTCCGCATCGTCAGCGGGATTGGTGGTTGGCTCGGTTGGATCGTCTGTAATCGTTAGCGTCGCTGTTGACGGGGTCGCGAGAAAGGCACCGCCACTCGGACTTGAAAGAGTGAGCGTCAAAGTCTCCGGACCTTCCACGTAGTTATCCTGCGAGATCAAAACTGTGAACGTCTTTGAATTCTCACCGGCTGCAAAATGCAGCGTGCCGAGCGCGGTTGTGAAATCACAACGTGACGACGCAGTGCCGTTGATGGTCGAGCAGGGAACTACCGGACCGCCTGAATCCGAAGTGGCGTAGTCGACTGTCACCGCCGCAGAAATGTCATTGGGTCGATTGACCGTGATGTTAACGCGACCTTCGCTTTCGCCGACGCTGTAACTCGACGCGCTTAATTGCACAGCGCTTGGTGTAGGTGTTGGCGTGGGGGTAGGAAGCAGGTTCTCAGCGTGGAGGATCAGACCGTTTTGCCCAACGGCCCAGCCCTTTGAAGAGCTGAATGCAAGACCATAAAGATCACTAGAGAATGAAATGGTTGTTGAAGGTGCCCAGCTGCTCCCGCGATCGCTGGAGACTCTGACACTCGCAGTGCCGACAGCATAGACGATGTTTGCGTCTATGAATTTGACAGCATAAAGGTCGTTTGCGGTACCGCTTGAAACTTCATTCCAGCTTTGACCGCCATTCGTCGATTTCAGGATTCTCCCACCTATCGATACAGCCACGCCGTTAAGGCCAGAAAAGTGAACGCTTCTCAAATCGGAAGTAAAACCCGGAACCGCAACGCTCGCCCACGAACTGCCGCCATTGATCGTTCGCAGGATAGTTCCACCGAAGCCGACGACAATGCCCGTGTTCCCATCCAGCAAAAAGGCGCCGGGCAGCTCTACGCTCGTGCCGCTCGTTTGCGGTGTCCAGTTGACACCGCCATCGCTGGTTCTCAGGATCACGCCTCCCTGACCGGTAGCTATGCCAACGTTGTTATCGACAAAATGGACGTGAACCAGATGTTGAGTTGTGCCGCTCGTTTGTGGAGACCAGGTGGTGCCATCGGTCGTTCTTAAGATAAGGCCGGACTCTCCGACGATTACTCCGTGAGTAGCGTCGCTGAAGTAAACATCTCTTAAGAATCTTGATGTGCCGCTAGCCAGCGCCGACCAGCTGTTGCCGCCGTTTCCAGTAACTCTAATGACTCCGTTTGTTCCAACCGCGTAACCTTTGTCCACGTCTGTGAAAGAGACTCCCAGGAGCACTTCCGAGGTACCGCTCGATTGAGATGTCCATTCCGGATTCACCTGGAGATCGCTCTTCGCAATCACCGACACTAATCCGATAAAACAAAGAGCGAGCGCTACGAGTCCTGCTGCGAGAGAACCAGTGAGTCGCTCACTGTAACCATACGAAGGCGTTGGCATGGAATTTGGCCCCCTTCCTGGTATTGATGCAGCTTGAGGCATCTTGCTTCCTTCCGGAGTGGCCTCAGAGATCATGTAACACTTGCATCCACTTCCGGTTTTCGGTCATCTTAACGAGCGACAAAAGGCCTATTTAGTCAGAGCGCAATTCGAGTGTGAGGCAACGAGCCGAGGATCTTCCGAAACGATCCGCAAACTTCTGTTACCCCGCCCTGCCTGCACCAAGGCCCGCACCGCGCGAACGCTAACGCCTCCGATGGCGCCGTGTCTTGATAGTTTGCTGACAAACTCCTGATAGTTTTCTCATTAAGGAACTCTTTAGCTGTGAATAAACAACTTTCGCGCTATTACGAATTTGGTCCCTTTCGCCTCAATGCGACTGACAAACTCCTGCATCGGAATGGTGAGCCAGTACCCCTTACCCCCAAACTGATCGATACGCTGGTTGTGCTGGTTGAAAACAGCGAACATGTGGTGACCAAAGAAGAGTTGATGGAAACACTTTGGCCGGACAGCTTTGTTGAGGAAACCAGCCTTACCCAGAACATCTCACTGCTCAGGAAAGCACTTACCGAAAACGGCAACGCTCAATACATCAAGACAATTCCTAAACGCGGTTACCGTTTTGTGGCGATGGTGCGTGAGGTCAATGGCTTAACCGGCGGGCCAGCGACAGAGGAAACTGCCAGTGTTCCAGCCGCTGTCGCACAACAAGCGGTGGAGGATTCGCCTTCTCCGACCCGGCGCGCCGTGGCTACGCATATGACTACCGGTCGAATGACAAATCGGAAAATCCATCTGGCGCTGATATCGGTCTGCCTCGTCCTGATTTCAGTAGCAGTAGGATTTTACTTTTCTCGCCGGAGTCGAAAAACCGAGGATGCATTTGTGCCTAAATCAATTGCCGTCCTGCCCTTCAGAACGGTTGGCCTTCAGGACGACTCCGAACTAATAGGCCTGGGCATGGCAGATGCCGTTGTCCTTAAACTCAGTTCTCTAAATAGAACGACGGTATTACCGATGAGTTCTGTTTCCAGGTATAGCAAACGTGAGAAGGATGTCCTGGCAATCGGGAGGGAACTGGGGGTAGAGGCAGTGCTTGATGGCACGGTGCAACGTGATGGCGATCGCGTTCGCGTAACAGCGCCACTAATCAGATCAAGTAATGGTAGAACTTTTTGGTCGGGCAAGTTTGATGGAAGTTATCAGGACACCTTTACCTTACAGGAGTCAATTTCTACTCAGTTAACTTCGGCATTAGTCGCCAACATCGAACCCTCGGATAAGCGGCGCATCAACCCGAACCCAACCCAAAATGCCGAAGCGTACAGGGCATACGTATCCGGGCTCTACTTTTGGAACAAACGAGGTAAGGACAATCTTCAAAAAGCAACTTCTTATCTCGAGGAATCCATCAAGAAGGACGCGAATTTTGCCCTGGCCCACGCGATTCTTGCCGACTGTTACTATCTATGCGCCGACGGAGATCTAGGGTTCGTAACGCGAGCCGAGGCGTTAACCCGCGCGCGCAACGAAGTTACGAAAGCACTGGAACTGGATAGTAGTCTTGCCGAAGCGCACACGGTCAAGGGAGGGCTGTCGATCATCGACTTTGACTTCGGAACTGCCGAATGTGAATACCGTCGGGCTATCGAATTGAATCCGAGGTATCCGCTGGCCCATCTCAGATATGGGTATTTGCTGCTTGGTCAAGGCAAACTACAAGATGCGGTCTCCCAGATGCAGCAGGCACAAGACCTCGATCCTGTTTCACCAATTAGCAACACTGGCCGTGGGCTTATGCTCTACATGTCACGCGATTACGACGGGGCCATTAAAGCTCATAAGAAGGCGCTTGAGCTTCAGCCTGATTTGAGTCAAGCACGCGCGAATTTAGCGCTGGCTTATGCGACCAAAGGAATGTTTCAGGAGGCCTCGGCGGAGTTTGAAGAATTAAGAAACGGTGATGCGTTATTAGCCGCCAAGGCTGAGATCTATGCGCTGGGACTGGCTGGTCGCACAGTTGACGCTCGGCATCGACTCTCTGAGCTGCGGCGGTCAATAAGTGAAAAGCAAATCACGCCTTACGACTACGTAGTTCTTTACGCGGCTCTGGGTGACAAAGACAAAGCTTTCGAGTGGTTGGAAAAAGTCGACATCAAAGGATTCGGCCGGCTGAAATTTGATCCTGAACTCGATTTGTTAAGAGGCGATGTGCGGTTCGCTCAATTCCTTAGCCGCCTTCACACCAAACTTATTCATCCGCCCAGTCAGTCGTAGTCAGCTTTGCATAAAGTACACATCAAAGATACTTTTGGTAGTATCCCTCGATATCATCTGCTAAATCTCTCAGATCGGAGTCAAGCGGCTCCCCCCAATCTGAAACTGTATATGCAAATCCTAGCCCGAGGTTTCCTTCGGAAGGGGATAATCCTCCCGTTTCTGCTCGTTCTCTCAGCAACCTTAGGGCTCGAATGACATCTTCCAGTCCCACGAGGGGCGCAGGATCGGTTTTGCCTGCTTGCTTTTCAGCCAGTCTTTGCTCAGTAAGCATTATTGCCTTGTCTATAAGATCAATAAATTTTTCTAATTTTTCATTCATCTCTGAAATAGTTATGGACCCAAACCCCTGGGCTTGTATGCAGCAAGGCGTTGGAAGAAGTTGAATTACCTTGAGCCCCTACTTCCTCTGCAAAGCCGTCGTAATCAATTCAATCAGCTCTCCAGGTCCTGCACTGGATAAGCCTGCCTGCGTATCACGTGGCGCAGCCGGAGGGGTTCTTCAAACATCTGCTCCAGACCACGCACAATCGCATACTTGGGTTCGTCCGCGACGCGTACCGGCAGCTTGGTTTGTTCTCTAAAAAATTCTTCAAGACCATCAAACTGCGCGCCGCCACCGGTAAGGATAATTCCGCGTTCGTAGATGTCTCCACCAACCTCCGGGGGGAGCTCGGTGAGAGTCGAGTTCACTCCTTCGACAATCTTGCGAATAACCTGCAGCGCGATGGGGTACAGTTCGCCGGCTGTGATCTCGATAGCCCCGGGACTCCTCGTCAAAACGTCGACCCCTTTGATCGTCGCCTCCTCGGCCAACTCGGTTGGCAGCGTCGCTGAACCCAGTTCCAACTTCAGACGCTCGGCGGACTGCGGACCGATAATCAAACCGCGGTGACGACGAACATGATCCACAATGGCGGCGTTAATGTCTTCGCTGCCGATTCGTTCCGCTCGCGCATGAACAATCTCGCCTTTTGCGATGATGGCCACATTGGTAGTACCACCACCGATGTCAACCACGGCAGAAGCGCGTGGATCATTTACACGCACGCCGGCGCCGAAAGCTGCGGCCAGTCCTTCTTCGATCATCACTACGCGGCCGATGCGTGCATGCTCAGCTGCGCTTAGAAACGCCCGCTCCTCAACCTGGGTAACTCCGGACAAAACACTCATCATTGCCCGCCGGCTGAAATAGGACTTACCGCCGCGGGCCTTGCGCACAAAATGCGCCAGCATCAGCTTCGTTCTCTCAAAGTCGGCTACTACTCCATCCAGCAAAGGAGCTATCACCGAAACATCGCGGGCCTCGCGGCCAGACATCTGTTGGGCTTCGATCCCAATCGCTATCACCTCGCCGGTGTTGGAATCGACGGCGACCAGCGATGGCTCGTCGATCACTATGCCCCGCCCGCGAACGGAAATGATGGTAGCCGCCGAACCCATATCTATGGCCATCGAATCGGAAACCAGATTTCTCAGCGCCTTCATTCCTACGAAGGCGGCAGTCTTGCTCATGAATGACATAAGAGTGATTTAAGGCGAAATTACGAAACGTATTTATGGTTTGATTTTGTTTTTACTCAAGACGGACTCGTATAGCCCTCTGACAGAATTGTGGGTACTTGTTCTCAGGAAAGCAACTTGAGAAGCCCGCTGTGTGGCTCCCAAGGAGCCGGAGTTCAATAAACATTAGGTCCGTACGGGACCATCAGAACGTCGAATGCAAGAACCTAAGCGCGGCCAACCGGTCAGTGGCCACTGACCACTGGTCACTGATTTGATACACTTCCTCCAAAGTTTTCAAAGCCATACGCGAGAAACACAGGCTCGACGTTTACTCGCTGAAAGAGCAGCAAGTGACTAACGAGAAACCCATACGTGTCGGCATTGTCGGCGCAGGTTTTGCGCGATCGACGCAGATTCCCGGTTTTCGTAATTGCGAGGGCGCGCGTGTGGTGGCAATCACCAGCCGGCGACGCGAACGTGCCGAGCAGGTCGCGCAGGAATTTGGTATTGAGCACGTCGCCAGCGATTGGAAGGAGCTCGTCGCCCGTGACGACGTCGATCTCGTGAGTGTCGTTACGCCGCCGTCGACGCACATGGAAATCACGCTCTCCGCACTCGAGCGGGGCAAGGCGGTTCTTTGCGAAAAGCCGATGGCCATGACCGCCGCTGAGGCCTTGCGCATGACCGAGCGGGCGCGCGAGGCGGGCGTGCTCGCACTGATCGATCATGAGTTGCGCTTTCTGAGTAGCCGGCAAAGGATGCGCGCGATGTTGCATAACGGCCAAATCGGAACTGTGCGTCACTGCAACTACGTCTTCCGCTCCGACTATCGCGGTGTTTTGGGAAACTGGGATTGGTGGTCGGATGCCTCGATGGGCGGCGGCACGCTGGGCGCCATCGGCTCTCATGCGGTTGATTCGTTTCGCTGGTTGCTGGACACAGAGGTCAGCGAAGTTTGCTGCGTTCTCTCTACGCATGTGGCCGAGCGTCCCGACAAAACGAGCGGGACAACACGGGCCGTAACCACCGACGACAGCGTAAGAATGCTGCTGCGTTTTGCCGAGTCGGCGCTTACAAAAGGTGCGACCGGCGCCGCCTCTCTTTCGGTGGTTGAATCAGGGAAACTGCAAAACCAGCTGGAAGTGTATGGCAGCAGTGGGGCGCTGATGGTGGAGGAAACGGGCGAACTGTGGCACTCGCCGGCGGGTGCGGGCGACTGGCGACGCGTTGAAGTAGATCAGAACCAGCTCGCCTCAGGTATGCGCCCGTCAAGTTGGTCGTATGGCTTCACGTCCCTTTCATCAAAGATCATTGACGCCTTGCGGCAGGGCCGAACGAGCGTCGAAGGCGCGGCTACTTTTGAAGATGGCTATCGCGCTCAATTGGTGATGGACGCCGCACGCGAGTCGAATGCTAGTGGCTGCTTTGTAACAGTGGGATAGGTCGCCGACGAGGAAAACGATCATTTTCCATTTGTCATTTGACATTTTTCATTGGTGGGAGGTAGCAACAAGACGGCGATGATAGAATAGTAAGAACTTCTCAGGTCACGTTTTTGTGTCCGATTGAGCAAGGATTTCCTTTGCTCGAACCCCTCAAGTTGAACTGCAATGACAAATGAGAAATGTCAAATGACAAATGGAAAATTTCCTCTTCTTCCCCAACTGAAAAAGCCCACTCACTTCTTCGTAGCCTTCTCCGTTCCCGTCTTGCTGCTCCCATAGCCACCCCACACTCCGTCCAGGGTTCCATCAGACTTGACTTCGTAAGCCACGAAGGCGCAACGCGGGCCGCCGATTCCTACCGAGAGTGTGTTGCCTTGTTTGATTCCAAAGCCTGAAGCAGTGTTACTCCAGATAAACGAATAACCACCCGCTTTCGGCGCCACCGCCAAGGTGCCGTGGTAACTGCTGCCGTTGGGATTCTTTCCGGTTATGTTGTAGTCGCCCGCCACATCCGCACCGCTGGTGCGCTCAGCTCGTTCAGTGCCGCGTTCATTTACACCCCAATAGCCCCAGGCGCCGTCCAGCGTGCCATCCGCAAGAATTTGATAGCTAACAACACCGCAGCCTTTGCCGTTTGCCCCCTGTGTGAAAGCGACTGCTATCACGCCTCCGTTTGGTATGCCGATACCGTCGTATTGTGGGCCGGCACTCCAACGAAACTGGTAAACATCACCGTGCCTTATTACACTGAGTGTGCCTTTGTACAGACTGCCATTCTCGTTCGTACCGGTGACGGTATACTCGCCAGCGATATCGGCCGCGAGCGTTTGAGCCGGCGTCGCACTATTGTTGTTTCCGGTCGATTTGATTGCGGACACGCGAGTGCTGGTGAAAGCGACGCCAGTAACAAACAGGGCGAGCGCAATCAAGCTACTTAGCCATTGCTTTTGTTTCATCTGGGGGCTTCCTCTCTCTCTTCATTACACTATGCCGATAAGAAACGCCGAAGTGCTCCAGAAATCGCTGGTCATACTAACCACCCTGACTTTCTTGTCAACGTTTTTGCTTGTGACTATATTGGGTGCGTAAACACTGACCCGGACGTGTGTCATTAGGCAATCAAATTTTGAGGTAGGCAAGCAAGAATAACCGCACCCCGACGGGGTGCCAGATGAGGTCTTCTTGAGGTTGTGGCACCACTTCGTGGTGCAACTCTTTTCTCAAATTATTCCAGTGGTTTTCGCTTCGCTTCAACCACCGGCTACTATCTGCCAGCCCTCCGGGCTGATCACAAATGGTCACAAGGAAACAGCAGAATCAGCGATCACTAGAACGTGTTCGCAAGGTTCGTGTTGGAGTTGATACCGGCGGCACGTTCACTGATTTTGTCTTCGAAGCCAAAGGCCGTCTGGAAATTTTCAAGCTCGCCTCGACTCCCTCGGATCCTTCTCGCGCCATCGCAGCCGGCCTCCAAACCATCGCTAAAAAAGCAGGCGCGGCACTCAAAAATCTAGAAGTAGTTCACGGTACAACTGTCGGCACAAATGCGCTGCTCGAACGACGCGGTGCTCGCACGGCTCTCGTTACCACACGCGGATTTGAAGACGTGATCGTGATTGGCCGGCAGGCACGACCTGAACTTTACAACCTCGGCGTAGTGAAACCGCCGCCGCTCGTGCCCGATAATCTGCGCTTCGGATTAGGTGGGCGCGTAACGGCGTCCGGCGAAATAATCGAGGAGCTGGATGAAAAGGCTTTAGCTGCTCTGGTCGCCCGCCTCAGAAAAGCAATGGTCGAGTCAGTCGCTATCTGCCTTCTTTTTTCATTCGTTAACCCTGAGTTTGAAGAACGGATAGCCGAGGCCCTTGCGGTTCTCGATATACCACTCTCGGTCTCGCACCAGATCTTGCCCGAGTATCGAGAATTCGAGCGCACTTCCACTGTGACCATTAACGCTTACCTGCAACCATTGATGGGAACCTATCTCCAGCGATTGGCGACGAACACGCGCAGTCTGCGGGTCATGCAATCGTCCGGCGGCAGCATTTCCGCTTTGATAGCCGCACGCGAGCCGGTACGCACGATTCTTTCCGGACCGGCAGGTGGAGTAGTAGGCGCGTTGCGGGCAGCGCGAGCAGCCGGCTTCGAAAAGATCATCACCTTCGATATGGGAGGCACCTCCACCGACGTGGCGCTTTGCGGTCGCGACGGCCTGCGCATGACTAACGAAGCATCAGTCGCCGGCCTGCCGGTGGCCGTGCCGGTGATGGACATACACACCGTCGGCGCCGGAGGCGGTTCGATCGCAAGAGTTGATGAAGGCGGCTCACTGCGAGTTGGGCCTGAATCGGCCGGCGCTGATCCTGGTCCAGCCTGCTATGGCCGTTCGTTTTTGCCGACAGTTACTGACGCACATGTCGTGCTCGGCCATTTTGGCGGCGGCGGCCTGCTTGGTGGCGATTTCGATCTTGACGAGGCTCGCTCGCAAAAGACCATGGCTCAACTCGCGAATGAGATGAGCAAAGTCGCGGGCCGGCAAATCGCTGCCATCGAGGCAGCGCAGGGAGTACTGGTTGTAGCAAACACAAACATGGAGCGGGCCCTGCGGCGAATATCGGTTGAGCGCGGCTTCGATAGTCGTGAGTTTGCGTTGCTCCCGTTCGGAGGCGCCGGCGGGCTTCATGCAGTTGAACTGGCGCAGGCCCTGCGAATTCCACAAATCATCGTGCCTAATTCTGCGGGGGCGCTTTCGGCGATCGGCGTGCTGACGGCTGACGTAGTTAAGGACCAGAGCCGGACGATAATGTTGGAGGTTTCGCCCGGAGTTGGAAAGAAACTGGATCAGACCTTTAAGGAGATGGAGCGCGCCGCGGCGGTCGCTCTGCGCCGTGAAGGTTTTCCTCCGGCGAAACAACGCCATGAACGTTCTCTGGCTTTGCGTTACAAGGGTCAGTCGTTTGAATTAGAGATCAAACGAACCAGCGGCGACATTGCGGCGGAATTTCACCGCGCACACCAGGAACGCTACGGCTACGCGCAGCCGGCAAATGTCGTTGAGGTTGTGAGCGCTCGGGTTCGTTCTTCCGGCATCGTGGAGAAGATTTCCGAGCAGAGAGCTGCCAAATCAGCAGGCAAAACATTTTCGAGGCCATCAAAGACTGTGAGCGCATATCTGGATGGGAAGAAACTGAAGACCCTGGTTTTCAATCGAGCTGAGTTGTCGGCTGGTGCGCGCCTAGGTACGCCTTGCATCGTGACCGAGTATTCATCAACCACTCTAATTCCGGCGGGCATGCGCGCTGAGGTTGATAGCTATGGAAACTTGATCATTCAAGCAGCGTAAATTGAAAGGTCAAGCAGCATAAATTCGCCGGTCAGGAAGGGGGCTTGCCCCCGCTGAGCGCTGAGAATAAACCCAAGCGGGGGCAAGCCCCCTTCCTGACTGCACGTTGCTGAGTTGAATCTGTCTGCGCGATTGGAAATTAACAAGACTATGAAGTCATTCGATCCCACAACGCTGGAAATCTATCGCGCGCTCTACACCTCAGTCGCGGAGGAGATGGGCATCGCACTCAGACGTACCGCCTTTTCGCCAAACATCAAAGAGCGTCGCGACTACTCATGCGCAGTCTTCAACGCCCAGGGTTTAGTAATCGCGCAGGGCGATCACATGCCTGTGCATTTAGGCTCGATGCCGATGGCTGTCGCCGCCGCGTTAAGGGAAATTGATCTGCAACCTGACGACGTCGTTGCCTTGAACGATCCCTTCGCCGGCGGCACGCATTTGCCCGACGTAACGCTGGTGATGCCGGTGTGGGGCGGAAAGAGGGGAATAGGGGAAAAGGGGAAAGGGGAAAGGGTCAAACAACGCGCCTTGCGGTCCTTGCCCTTTAACCTTTCCCCCTTACCCTCTTCCCCTGTTCCCCTGTCCTTCCCTCTCCCCCTTTTTTATGTCGCCAACCGCGCGCACCATGCAGACATCGGCGGCGCGACGCCGGGATCGATGGGTCTGGCCACAGATATCTATGGCGAGGGCTTGAGTATTCCGCCAATTCGGCTGGTTAGAAACGGCAAACTCGATGACGACATAATGCGATTGATCCTGGCAAACGTCCGCAGTCACGATGAACGTCGCGGCGACTTCCAGGCGCAGATCGGATCGCTCCGAACCGGCGCCACGCGCTTGCTGGAAATTGTCGAACGTCGTGGTGAGCGCGAAGCAGCTGACTACGCCACGCATTTGATCGAATATTCGGCGCGTCTGATGCGCAACGCGATCGACTCGATTCCCGACGGCAGTTACGAAGCTGAAGACGCGCTTGATGACGATGGCGTGGCCGATCGTGAAGTCCCAATCAAAGTCCGAATCACTATCAAAGGAAAAACCGCGCTGGTTGATTTCACCGGCAGTGCACCTCAAGTCGCCGGGCCTGTAAATGCTGTGGAGGCAATTACGGTGTCCGCCGTTTCGTATGTCTTTCGCTGTTTGCTTGCTGGTGACGTGCCTGCCAGCGCGGGCTTGATGTCGCCGATTAAAGTGATTGCGCCCGAAGGGTCGGTGGTTAATGCGATTCATCCGGCTGCTGTCGCCGGCGGCAATGTCGAAACTTCGCAACGTCTGGTCGACGTTTTGTTCAAAGCCCTGGCTCAGGCTCTGCCCAATCGAATCCCGGCCGCGAGCCAGGGCACAATGAACAACCTGACTATTGGTGGGATTGATCCGCGGCCGGGTGCCGGCGGACGTGAATTTTCCTACTACGAGACTGTCGCCGGCGGCATGGGCGCGCGGCCGGACCAGGACGGCATAAGCGCGATCCATACGCACATGACAAACAGTCTGAATACTCCCGCGGAAGCACTCGAGTATGCCTATCCCTTGCGCGTTCGCGAGTACAAGATTCGCAAAGGCTCCGGCGGAAAAGGAAAACGAACCGGTGGGGATGGCGTCATTCGAGAAATTGAAACGCTGGCGCCGGCGCGCATGTCTTTGCTTGCAGACCGGCGCAAGCGCGCACCCTATGGCCTATCCGGTGGAGAGAATGGAAAGCCGGGAACCGCCGCGATCATTGGCGACGGAGGGAAGCGCAAGATTGGATCGAAAGGAAGTTGGGAACTGGAAGCAGGTGACCACGTGCGAATTGAGAGTCCCGGTGGCGGTGGTTTCGGCGAGTAATTTGCGGGACCGCAGGTGCAGTTCTTGTCTTGTCCCGAGTTGTTTAGTCAGATCCCAGGTCGATTATTGTTTGCCGCAGACGCGTGTGCTTCTGCATTAGCTTCAAATAATGGCTTTCGTCCTCGAAACTTGCTTTTGCGTGGATGACTCTCCCCAGCGCACGCTTTTCAGCATCGCTCCAGTCGCGCAAGTTCGAAACCAACGAGAGCGCGGCGGCGAAGTCGCGGAAGGTAGATATCTCCCCGTAACGCCAGCCATATGCTCGCGTCCCTATCACGTCCATGAGTTCTTTAGACGCTGCTGATTGGAATCTTTCGGCATCGCCGCCACTCGTCGTTGCCATTCGTCGCTGGACCGCGAGACCAATGTTTCGCACCTGGAAACGATCCCAGTCGCCTGGCTTTGATCGACCCAGCGATCCATCGTCGAGGTCAAATACCATTGGACTTTCAGACAGCTTACGAAGCGTTCTGGCTGAAGTGCGATAGCCGGAACGAGTCGCGATCTTCTTTTCCTCATTCAGGACAAGCTCTATTAACGTCGAACTGGTGGGACGAAATCCAAACTTGCGATAGAACCAAAAAGCTCCCGACTCGATGCCTTCTTCGTTCTCGTAGCCGATCTGATACGGGTCGAGTGTAAAGACAGTCACGCCCAGCAGATGCCGGAAGATATGAAGAGTGTGGGCATACAACCAGGCGGTTTCACCATCGCGGAAGGTGTAATAGAGATTGAAACCGCTTTCCATTCGCTCGCAAATCGAGAGACCTTCAAAATACCCGACGGGCACGCCGTTCTTGAAAATCATCGCCGCATGATAGGCACGCAACGGCAGGCGTTTGGCAGGCGGCACTCCCATCACAAAAATATCGACGCCTCGCCCAATATTTACTTTGATGACCCGGCCGGTGTCGCCGTGGGTAAATCCATAGAGTTCGCGATAGCGTAGCGTCGAAGCCTCTCTGGCAAGGTCAAGAATTCTTTCGCCTTGTAGCCGGGAAAGACGTTCAAATATTGGCGCAGGCTTTTTCAATTCGTCCCGCAAAGAAATCTCGCGTCGCTGAATGAGCGGTTCACGATGGTAGAAAATGTTGCGAGCGTTTAGAGGCAGGCGCATTCCGGTGCGCGTAGCGCCATAGCTTGGTGTCCAACTCACAAAAAGGTTTTGCGAGTTGTAGAGTTCGGCTTTCTCCCTGTCAGACTTCGCGAGCGATTCGAATCGCCGGAACAACCATGGCAACTCTTTGCTGTGTCCCTTTGCCGCTCGCAGCCAGTCGGGGTAAGGGACGTTCGCTTCCACAAAACCGTCCTCGTCTAGCAGCGGCATGAACCGCGGCCACGTTTCGGCCACCCGGTTTTCGTCACTAAACCAATCCCAGTCGAAAGCTATTTGAGTTGGATGGACCTTTAGTAACCAGCGAACGATGTAGAAAGTAAACGTATCAACAACGGCAGTCCCGGCAATTCCCGATATTTCCGGATTGTCGAAGGCTGATAGATCGACTTCAGCGTCGCTCAGTGCCTGAACTCTTTTGCTGAAACTTCGGAGCTGCGACTCCGCCAGTTGCCTGACGCGTGCGCCCTGCGGGTAGGCTATAAGAAAAAGCAGGAGCTCGTGAAAACGGATCAGAGTTTCCACCTCGCCAATCTTTTTTTGAGAAAGACGGCTGAGGATTCGTTCGATTGCGCCACGTTCGCGCGAGCCGAAGCGACTTTTCAATTCGTCCAGTTGATCGAGCAGATGGTTGAAGGAGTTGGACATTCAAGCCAGATCAATTTGCCTGAGAGACATTCGATGGGACGACCTCAGCGCAGATGCTTGCGCATAAACGTCGCGATCTTCCATGCGTCAATTGCCTTCCAGGGCAGCGAGGCCATTGTGTAGTGCCCGCATGGAAGCCACACGACGTCAAGCGGCAAATTGTGATGTCTGGCTTCAGCGATTGTCTCGTGCGTCAGATCGAGCGGGAACGTCAGATCATATCGCGCCGCAATGAAACGCATCGGACGCAGGCCCATTTTCGGCAGACGACTAATAAAGGGAACGGGACTGATCGGCGCCCAATACTCCCGCAGTTCATCGAGGCTTAAGTGTTCGCCAAAGCCTTCGCGCAAGTGACGCGTAGACAATCCGCGCCAGGCAACGTCCGCGACATAACCGGAAACATGATTAAACGTCCCGGCATTAATATCCGGCTCATGGGCGAACGCAAGAAACGCGATGCACGAGCCAACACTGGTTCCCAGGATGCCGACACGTTCGTAACCCTGGTTCTTCAACCATCTGACGGCGGCGCGCGTATCGAGCACAGCCTGGCGCATCGACTGAATCGTGCGACCAACATTGGTACTGACCAGATGGTCGGCGCGTTCGAGTTCCGGAGGCCGGCGCTCTTCGTGATACGGAAGCGTCAAACGCAGTGCTGACATCCCGATGAAATTAAAGATCCGGCAGGCTTCAACGTGACTGTCCGGCTGCGCGTTCCACTGCGGTAACACGACTACGGCAGCGCTTGGTTGTCGTGCCTTTTCTGGTTGCACCGGAAAATAACGCGCCCGCGCTAAATTGTTTTCGGTGGAGGGCGTCTGAATAGCGCTCGTCCAGGTTAGTTGGTCACCCTGAAGTTGAAAGTCGGAGATTGGGGGCAGCGCGTAGAAATCTTCGCTGTGTGCCATCGCTGCTTCGCTGTAGTTATGCAAGACATGGCGCGGGTCGTCTCCGTTTACATGGTCACTTATAAAGGAGAGACCCCAATCAAACGGCCGCACCAGACGGTTGTTATCCCGCTCGTGGTGCGCGCGCTCGCGCCCGTGCATGAATGCTTTCCACAAAACTCGATTAACCTCACAAATTATCGCGCTCTCCGAGCGCAAAAAAAAGACAAATTACTACGCTGGTCTATAAACATTTGGCTCCTACGGAGCCTCGGAAACATCCTAAAGGTGCTCGACGATGAGATCAAGCGGACGCTGATCTATTAAAGAAACGAGGCCGCCCGATTCAGCATCGAGCGGCCCCGGTTGATTCAGTAGACCCCGGTGTTTGCCGGATGCTACCGTGATTGGTTAATGGTTCGGTGTCTTGGCCCTCACAATATTCGAGTAAGCCGAGTTGCCCGACCCATTAAAGGCGAGCACGCGGTATCTATAGAACGTGTTGCTGGATAGTCCTGTGTTCGGGAAGGTCGTAACGTTTGCACCTACCGAACCGATCTGCGCAAAGTTAGTGCAATTATTCCCCGCACAGCTTTCGATCAGAAAACCGGTTTCGTTTCCTGAATTATCCATCCACGCCAGGTTTATCTGACTCGTGGAAACTGGCGTCGCTGTTAAGTTACTCGGCGCGTTTGGCGTCGGTGGCGGAGTTGGCGTCGGTGTTGGCGTCGGAGTTGGGGTTGGAGTCGGCGTTGGTGTTGGAGTCGGCGTAGGTGTCGGCGATCCTCCGCAGCCCGGGAACTTAAACGAACCGATGCGCGTGCGCCAGGCGAAACTGGTCGTCGTCGCGTAGTACTCCGTGGTGTACCAGAACGTACAATCGTCCACCGGATCGATCGTCATATCGCTGTAGTCACCCCAACGCCCGTTGGTGCCCGTCTGACTACCCGTGCCGGCAAACAGCGTAACCTCGGCTTGAGGCAGAGTATTTACAGGATCTCCGGCAAGTCTACCGGCGTAGCGAATCTGTGGGTTGATCGTGCTGCTGGACGCGCTATATCCCAGCGCGATGTTGCCCTGCTGATCCATCGCCGCAGCGCCCATCCAGCGATGCGTGGTGTCCGGTTGATAGGTGCCCTGTTGAGCGACCGTCACCGGTCCGCTGGTGACGTTACGCAATTCGAACCAGCGTGGTGATGCAACACTGTTGGAGTTAACCGTGAAATTCCCGACTGTAGCTTCATGACCGTCGGAGAAGAACCGCGTCGCCAGACGAAACATTAGACGGTCGCCTATTGGATCGAGAAGGGAGGTAGTTCCCAGTTGGGGTATGCCTCCGGATCGAACCGTGAATCCTGCCGAGGCGGGACTGGCAAATAAAGTGAACGTCGAATTGAGCGGAGTCCCGAAATCAACGTGGAAGTGAAAGACTCTGAAAGTGTTGGCGCCCGGAAACTCAACGAACGACGCCGGCGCGCCAACCGGCGGTAGATTTGAGCCGTCGAGGTCTGCCGGCAGGTAAACCTCCTCCAGTGGGCCGCCCGTTATGCCGGGAGTGATAAAGGTTGCTGGCGCGCCTGCAAGCATGGCCGCGCGATCAAACGCGAATGGCTGCGGACCGAGGAAGGCTGTGCCAGACGAGTTGAATATGTTCATGCTCATGTAATAGGCGTCGGGCCAGACACCCAGGTGCGGATAGTCGAAGAAGTTTGAACCGAGGTGAAAGCCGTAGCGGTTATAACTGCCGGCGGCATTACTGCTGGTAGACACCGCTATGCATTCATCAGTGGGAACCCCGGAGCCTGCAAACTGACTGACGACCCAACGGTTCGCAAGCTGGTCATAGAGCACTACCGGATCTCCATCGCCTGCGGTTTCGCACGGGCCGCCAAAGCCGGTCCAGATTGTCTGAATACCAACCGGTCCCAGCACCGAGGCGCCGGTGACCTTGTCAAAAACCTGGTAGCCTTCGTTGACTATCTGAACATACTGAGTTGCGCCCACCTCGCCATTGGTGTCGGGCGGTGCGCAGTTGCAGGCAACACCCGGGAATCCGATACCGTTAAAGTTCAGAATGGGACTCGGCATGTTGATGGCCATCAGACTTTTCAAGGCAGCGAAGCTGTCCTGCACTACCGGATCAAGACTGTCTTTGTGTTTGTTTGGGATCTTTGGATTCTCGTTAGAGTGTTGCTGTTTTGGAATTGCTAGTTGAGGTTTCATGTCCCGGAGCGGGATCGAGGTGTCGTTATGATAGGAGGCGACTACCGTGATATCACCCTTTTGATCCTGCGGAACGCTCGATGTCAGTAGCGGTGAGACTGACAGACTCTTGTCAGTGTTCAAGGCTTTGAGGCGCTTGGCCTCAATGATACGTGGTAACACGATTACCGAGGTCAGCAGCAATGCCGCTGTAAACAGAATGATCGCTTTTGTCCGCATCTTCATTTCTTGTCCTCCAAGTTATCAACAATCCAAGTTAAGAACAGAACCGGTTTCCGGATGAAAGATAGGGGCGAGTCAGCCTAGCTACGGTCCGATCGCTGGTTGCCGGTTTACTCGCACTACTATCCTTCGAAAGCGCAGGGCTGGTTAGCACTAACTCCTGGGAGGGGGAGGGGCACAATCTGGGGGCAAAAATGAGAAACGTGCACACCGAGACAGCGACGTACAGAGTCTGGGTGACTTAACGAAATGTCTTCGATAACCTTCACTGGCCCGGATGTGTGGAGCGGTCGGCAGTATATTACTTTTATACGGTGAGCGGTAGTAGCCAGCCCCCGGCAATTCTTACTTTTGTGTTGCACTGGCCCGGAAGGTGCCCTGTTACCGCCGGGGGCCAAAGAGCCTGCGCGCCATTTGCGGCAGCAACCATGAGGTCCGGACAAGTGAGCCCGTGGTGAAATGGCTGGCGAGGCCGCCAAAAAGCCGGCCGGCCTGAGTTGTGTAGCGAAACCACCAGAGGTCAGGCAGGAATGAGATGCGATTCACATGAATATGCTGAGGGTGGACCAGTTCCAACAAACCCATGCGTCCGTGAGTTCGGCCGTAGCCACTGTCTTTAATGCCGCCCCAGGGAGTCTGCGCGATGCCGTGTGTGTAGACGACCTCGTTAACCATTACCGTTCCCGCTTCGACGCGCTCAGCAATCCGTTGCCCCTTCGCGATATTTTTTGTCCAGACGCTGGCGGTCAAACCATAAATACTGTCGTTCGCGAGTTTGATCGCCTCGTCCTCAGTTGTGAAAGTCATCACCGGCAGCACTGGCCCAAAAGTTTCATCGCGCATTATGGTCATTTGGTGATCGACGTTTGTCAGCACCGTCGGCTCATAAAACAAACCCGAGCGGTTCGACCCGCGCTGCCCACCGGCAAGCACCTTAGCCCCGCGCTGCTTCGCGTCATTCACATGCTCGGCCACGATCTGAAGTTGATTTTCATTCGACATGGCGCCGACATCGACTTCGGTGTCAGTGCCTAACCCCTGCTTTAGTGCGCGAGTCTCCGCCACGACTTTTTCGATAAACTTCGGCGCGATTGATTCCTGAACATAGCAGCGTTCGACTGACGCGCACGCTTGTCCGGAGTTTGCAAACGCGCCCCAGACAGCTGCGCGCGCAGCGTTTTCAATGTCCGCGTCATCGAGAACGATCATCGGATCTTTACCGCCGAGCTCGAGCACCACCGGCGTCAGATATTTCGCCGCCGCTTCGGCAACGCGTTTCCCTGTCGCCACGCTGCCGGTGAACATGATCTTGTCTACGCGGGCGTCAACGAGCGCACGGCCAGTCGAGCCATCCCCGGTTGGAATATTCAGCAAACCCGATGGCAGACCAGCCCGTGTGAAGATGTCTCCAAGTTTCAAAGCGATCAATGGCGTGAGTTCACTTGGCTTGAGCACGACTCCGTTGCCGGCCATCAAGGCCATCACCACTTCATCAGCCGGCGTAGCGAGCGGAAAATTCCAGGGAGAAATGATGGCGATAACACCCAGGGGCCGAAACACAATGCGCGACGATCGGCCCATCAATCCGTATTGTCCGATGTCGATCTTCTGAGGCCGGAGCAGGTCTTCGGCGGCGTGCGCGAAGTAATGCATGGCGTCGAGCGTCGGCACTATCTCCATTGAGATCGCCTCGGCCACTGGTTTGCCGGTTTCCTGCGAGATAAGAAGTGCAAGCTCATCGCGCTCGGCAAGCATTAGTTCCCTCGCGCGTAAAATCACTCGAGCCCGTTGACGGTAAGAGAGACTGGCCCAGGCGGGTTGCGCCTGACGCGCCTTCGCCACTGCTTCTTTTACTTCCTCTGGAGAAGACAAGGGGGCGCGGCCAATTTCCTGGCCCGTCCCCGGATCGTAAGAAACGACTTCGGTGGCTTTTACATTGGGCGCCGGTAGAGTTTGTGTGCTCATTCGCGGAGTGATTATCCAACAAAGAGAGTTCGGGCCGCTAGCCTCCTGGGATGTTTCACTCACTCAAAATCAATTTGCAGGTTGGGAAGGGGGCTTGCCCCCGCCTGTTTGTTAGGTAAGCATTCTAAAGAAAGAGCGGGGGCAAGCCCACCTTCCCAACCTGAGAGACAGTTATCCTTGAATGGTTCATTGGCTGTCACTGATTTCCCGAGTATTAACCTGTCGGTTACAATGTCGGCCCAATCTTACCAACAGTTCCGAGGAGCAGTACCAATGATCAGACCGCAGCTTCAGGAATTCATGCGCCGCATGGATCAGAAATCAGTCGCCATCATTCCCGGCGCTCGCGAAGCGACCCGTTCCAACGATACGCAGTATCGCTTTCGTCAGGATTCAGATTTCTATTATCTGACCGGCTTCGAAGAGCCCGACTCAATTGCCGTCGTCGCACCCGGCAGAGAAAAGAAGTACACACTTTTCGTTCGCCCGCGCGATCCGGAGCAGGAGATTTGGGTGGGCCGTCGCGCCGGCGTTGAAGGCGCGAAAAGCGAGTTTGGCGCTGACGAATCATTTCCCGTGGCCGAGTTTGAAACAAAACTTCAGGACATACTCGACGGCGCAGACAAGCTTTATTTCCGTCTCGGCTCCTATCCGGATCTCGACAACACGATCATTAAGCAGATCGCGCAGATGCGCGCGCTGAATCGCAAGCCGATCCATCCGCCGCAAACGATTATTGATCCCGCCACCATCGTTCATGAGATGCGTGTCTTGAAGTCTCCTGCAGAGATCGAGCTAATGCAAAAAGCTGCAGACATTGCCGCGGAGGCCCACGTGGAAGCGATGAAGACGGTCAAGCCGGGAATGAAGGAATACGAAGTCGAGGCCCAAATTGAACAAGTGTTTCGTCGACGAGGGGCGTCAGGACCCTCCTACACTTCCATCGTCGGCGCCGGCGCCAATGCCACCGTGCTTCACTATATAAACAACGATGGCGAGCTGCGCGCTGGCGATTTGCTGTTGGTTGATGCGGGAGCTGAGTACAAGGGTTATGCCTCCGACATCACGCGCACCTTCCCAATCAATGGTCGCTTCTCGAAGGCCCAACGCGAAATCTACGATCTGGTGCTGGAGACACAGATGTCATGCGTGGAGATGGTCCGGCCGGGCGTTACGCACGACGAACTGAAAACGCACTCGGTCGAGATGTTGACGGAAGGCATGGTCAAGCTTGGGCTTCTAAAGGGAGAACCGGCTCAGCTCGTCAAGGAAGAGAAGTATAAGCAGTTTTACATGCACGGCCTCGGGCATCTGTTGGGCATCGACGTGCACGACGTTGGAGTCTATTACTACGACAAACAATCGCGCGCGCTCGAGCCGGGCGTAGTGATGACTGTCGAACCGGGAATCTACATCGCGCCTGATACGAAAGATATTCCCGAACAGTATCTCGGCATCGGCGTGCGCATTGAAGACGACGTGCTTTGTACTGCCAATGGTCCGCAAGTGTTAACTACCGGAGTGCCGAAGAATGCGGACGAGATTGAAGCGCTGATGAATCAGTAGGCGAAGCCGGAGGCAGTGGCAGGAGGCAGGGGCAGGTAGTGCGCGGGCTTTCAGGGCAATGCTTTTTCTGCCTACTGCTCCTGCCGACTGCCTTCTGTCTTTTACCATCCGGTTGCGAACAAGTTGCTCGCAGCCTTCAATCCACAGTTCTGATAAGTGTTATAGGCTTTCGCGGCTCGGATACGAATCTCTTCGTCAGTTTCTTTCTTCAACCAACCATCAACCGCTGCTGACAGAATGTAGGCCTCTGGCGCCATCAAACCCGTTGTCCAAACAAGTGGAACAGCGCCGGTGCGTTCGAGCGGCTTCGCAAAATATTTTTGACTGACGCAGGCTAGAATAATCGCTTTGCGTTTTCGATCACCACGGGCCGTTGGGGTCGACTGAAGCGTGAAGTCCATCAACCCGTCGTGACCGACATAGACAACCAGATCTGAACTGCCGCCAGAGTTGAACGTCGTCTGATGTCCTGCCTTGGTGAAGCTCAATTGTTCTCCCGGCTTACCGGACGAGGCCTCCAGAAAGTCCCAGATCGCCTGGGAAATCTCTTTGCCTCTGTAAGCGTCTGCGACCATGAACACATCCGCTCCCTTCCGCTTGAAGATGAGGCGGGCGAGAATTGCGGGCGAAGGATTTTGCTTTTCCGCGACGAGTTCCCATTCCTTGTTCTTACTGAAGAAGGTTTTCACGCCGAACGCCGCTCCCCAGTAAAGATTGGTGGCCGGGTTGTCGCCGTTACCGAGCGAGGCGGAAACCGGAACAATTCCCTGGTTCACGTTGTCGCATAAGGCGACGAAGACGTGTATGACCGGAAATGAATTTGGAGTGGCAATCGAGGTTACGTTGGCGTTGGGACTGGCCGAGGCAGCAGGTGAAGCCGAATGCGGATTGGACACTGGGCCGCCCTGAGTCGTGCCGCAGCCAAACATCAGGCCGAGGGCGGTCGCAAACAAAGTTAGGCCCAACAGAAGTCTCATAGTTGGAATCCGCGTGAATTTGTTGATTGGTTAGACCCGCAATTACGTTATTTGTTCCGGGAATTTCGCCGGGCCGTTCTTGCTGGCGATTTTGGGCCGACCTTCAGCGTTTCAACTTCGCTGGGCGAAAGTGTGGGCATCGCAATGGGTGCAATCGCTCCAGGGGGAACCACGATGAGATCGACTTGAAACTCCTCCTTGTAACCACCATCAACCGTGACAATCCTTCCGGGAGGCATTTGTCTGCTGCCGACCAGATAAGCCTTGGCGCGCAGAAGCCGTTTGGCAGCTTCACCTTTCATTGAGTCTCTCCCGGCATACGCGAATATGTAGCCTTGCGCTTTCGGGAAACTGAATAACTGAATGGCAAAGTTATCAAGACGAGCTTCCTCATCCTCAAAGTTAATCCGTCCATACTGATCAAAGGCTAACCCGCAGGGCGGTGGAAGAGGAATTGGGTAGGAGTGGGAAGCTTCGACGGAACAAGCTGTTGCTAATCCTCCGATAGAAACTTTCGCCGTGACTAACTGGCCTCCCAAGCCAGCGGTGTCAACGGTCAACTGTGGAGTGCCTTGGCCTGACAAAATCGTTCCTACCGAGACTTCCCATTGAAACGCAGTCTGTGCTGTAGGGCTCAAGCCGGTTAGGCGCGCTATGAACACGAGGGGTTGACCTTGCTCGATGTGATTGGTTGGCGAACTGATCCAAACGGTTGGACAACTTTGAGGAATTCGGGCGAATGCTGTAAGTGGAACAAGTATGACGAGGAGAACCAGGACCAGATATCGATGAGGTCGATTCATGGTAGCTTCAATATCACGACTCTGTATTGTTGACAACTCAGGCGCACTGCCCCTTTCACAAGCGTATGGACCATGAAACCCTTTGGACGCCTTGCGTCCGAAGCGGCACGATTCCCCGCGACCCTTTAGATGCCGAGGGTGTGCAATTTGTTCCCGAAGTGAGGCCGTGGATAATCGAAAGAAAAATAGCTGAGCGCCGAAGGTGCGGCACTAGTCCCATTTCAAAGCAAAAGAGTGCCGGCCCTAGCCTCAACGTCATCCGAGGTTTTGAACCACGGCCTTACGGCCGCGGCTACTGAATGCCGCGCCTTCGGCGCTGTTTAAGCACTAACCGAATGACAGATCAGGTGAGTCAGATGTAATTACCGTTTAAACGGTTTCCTTGTTTGGTCACGCTGGAAAATCACCGGGCTAAAAGCGACGGTGTGAATGAGATTCAAACTGCATCACACAACTCCGCCATGATCTCCTTCACAATCACCCGCCCTTTTTCAACTTCTTCAGGCTTCAAAGAGATTGCGCCGACGACAGCATGCCCGCCGCCGCCGTAGCGTTCGCAGATCTGGGCGATGTTGTGAGTGCGCGGGCGAGGCGCCCAAGGGTTTGAGCCGACGGAAATCTTGGTGCGTTGCGAGCCGCGGGTTAAGGCGACGGTGTAGGTTGCTTCCGGAAAGAGGTAGTAAGGAATGAACTTGTTAAAGCCTTCGTAGCCCTCATCAACCAGGTCAAACTGGACTACGTCGTTGGCAAAGATGGCCTTGCGACGAACCGCTTCCAGAGTTTCCAGGTGCTGTTCAAGGATTGGCTGGAAACGCCTTTGCACCTCTGCGCCGGTGGCAACTTTAGCCAGCGGTTTCACAGTAAGCTCGCGGATAATCTGCTCGATGAACTTATCGTCAGGATCGGATTCAATAACCTGCATCAACTGCAACGCAGGCTCTTTCAATTCCACGCACTGGGCCGCGGATTCATAGAGGGCGCCGTCGATGATGTGGGCCCAGTGAATCACATCCTTTAGCGGCTCGTCGTCAAACCCAAACTGACTGCGGGCGACGTCGGCGATGAATTCGGTGCACGACTTCCGCGTTGCATCGAGAAATTTTTTGCCGGAGTGGTCAGCACGAAAGTGCGCTTCATCCGCAGGCGTAAGAAACGCCGACTGGTGATGATCAAACCACCAGGTCAGTTTCTCCGTCGCCGCATATTTGAAATCGACGATCGCGTTTTCGTCGCCATCCAGTAACGTTAGATCGAAAAGGTTTCCCGGACGATGCAGCAAACCAGCGTAGTCAACTTCGGCTTCGGGGTGAATACGGTTGGTGTAAAAGCGCGTGAAGGTTGCGGCCGAGGCCACGCCGTCGAAGCAGTGGCCGTGATAAAGAAGACGAAGTTTCATAGGTTTCACTGGCTAAAAGAGTCGGCAATAGTAGCAACGCAAGAGTTTTCTAGCAAAGGCCAGCAATCAAAAGGTACAAGTGACAATCACTTGACCGAAAAAATAGGGACACGGCATGCCGTGCCCCTACGAGCGGGTTGTTGATGCTGTGCAGTCGCTTACTGTTTACAGGGAACGATCGCCGTCGCCGTGGCTGCCTTCAGGTGGTCGGCGATGAACTTGTCTACGTCCGCCTCAATCAGCTCACCATTAACCACCCAGGCTTTTTCGGTAAGCACGTCGCCGGTTTTCGCAAACGTTGCCGGCTCAAGGAAAATATTCCACGGCGATCCCCAATTTCGCGTGTCGCCGGTTGCCTGGCGGTAGGCGTAGTGTGATGTCTTTTGCTTATCCTCGCGCACTTCAGATTCGCTGACCACGGGATAAGGCGGGCCGGCTGGTCCGTAGAAATTGGCAACCGCGTCGCGCATGCCGTATTCACTTACACCGATAACTGCAAATCCCTGGTCTTTGTATTTCTCGTAAAGACTGGCAGCCACCGGCGCTTCGTAGCGCCAGTTAGGACACCACGGCGCGAAGTAAACAACCATTACCAGCTTCTTGCCGGCAACCAGCGATCGCAGATCGACCGGCTTATTGTCCTTGAGATCGTTGAGCGTCCAGTTTTTGTAGTTAACAGTTTTCTCTACAAGCGGCGAATACTCGTGGTTGCCCTGGGCCAGGGCCGCAGCCGGTCCAACGGCCAGTGCGAAAACTATTAAGGCGAATAATTTTTTCATGTTATCACTCCTGCTGATCACCATCCCTTGAGCGACCAGGCAACTTTGCATTGTTGTTCAGAGCTTGGCGCTCGTGGCGTTGATTACATACTCAATTTCTACAAGATTAGTGTAGCCCTTGCTGTCGGTGATGTTGACACGAGCAAAGTATCTTCCCGTTTTGCTGTAGATATGAGTGACCTTCTTTCCCGACCCAGTGGTTCCGTCCCCAAAGTTCCAGGACCAATTCCGAATCCTGCCGCAAGGTGCATGCGCAGCAGAAGCATCAAAGATGACCCGCAAAGGTGCACGGCCTCCCATTTCCGGCGTGAAAGACACATTCTCTTCGATATCGCATTGCGTTGCCCGCAAAATATCAGGAGGTGCAGCTAGAAGTTCTTTCATGCTTGGTTCCTGTGGGCTATTTGCTTCTGCTCGGTGTTGAGGCGCCGAACTGGGTCGGTTAGTTTGCTGCGTGGTCGGTGTTTCAGCGAGCAACGGTTTCACTGCCGCTTCCCAACCAGCCCGGTCTCGCGAACCGTCGATCTTCTGACGAATCCGGCCATCGCGATCTATCAGATACGTAACTGGAAGTCCGGGACCGTTGCCAAACTTCTGCCCAACGTCTTCCGCCCCACGCAACACCGTATACTCCTGCTTCAAATCTTTCTGAAAATCTCTGATGACTTCGACTGTATCTCCCGGCGAAGTGGACACGCCGACCACTTCCAGTCCCTGCGCCTTCAGTTCGCGTTGCATTGCATTGAACTCGGGAATCTCGGCGCGGCAGGGCATGCACCAGGTGGCCCAAAAGTTCAAAAGTACAACCCGCCCGCGTAGGTTCGTTAAGTTGAACGGCTGGCCTTCGAGCGTTGAAAGCTCAACCTCAGGCACTGGTTGAAAACTGCTGCCGGCTGAGGGAGGCGGAGGCGGAGCTTGCTTTACCTTGATCCAACCTTCTGCGTTTGGCAGATACTGAGCCAGCTTTCCGCTCGTCAACAGTGTTGATTTTCCGGTCATGATCAGCAGGCCAACCACGATCAGTACCACTCCCGAAACAAGTTCAACCTTGTGCAAGTGTTTGCGAAACTTTCCGTAGAAGGCCAGAAACTTATTGAGGCCGAGGCCTGTCAAGAGAAACGGTACCGCCAAACCAGCGGAGTAAAAGGCGGAGAGAATTAGTCCGCTGCGCCAGCCGCCGCTGGCAGCCGCCAGTCCGATGATCCCGCCAAGGATTGGACCTATGCAGGGCGTCCAACCGGCAGCGAAAGCAATCCCCAGCGTAAAAGAGCCCAACGGTCCGCGCGGTTTTTCATTGGAGAAGAAGCGGGTGTCTTTATAGAGCGTTCCTATTTTTAAGAGGCCCATCAACTGCAAACCGAACAGGATAATGATCAGCCCGCCGATCCATCTGACCCACCGGTTGGTGATAATCGAAGCGCCAACCAAACCGGCCGTAGTGCCTAACGCCAGAAAGATAACTGAAAGTCCGGCATTGAACGCCAGCGAATTGATAATTACCGCGCGCCGCGCGTTCCCGCCTGAACCTCCTTCTTTAAGTCTGTCGATGCTCACTCCCGACATGAGCGAGATATATCCAGGGACGAGCGGCAAAACGCACGGAGAAAGGAATGAAAGTATTCCGGCCGCGAAGGCAATCCAGATAGTTATGTTTTGACTTTCCAAAGTTGACTCACTACCTCTCAAATCTTGATGCTCAGTATACGGTCACTGCGCCAACAAAGCAGCGGGGGACGCCCCGCCTCCGCCTGATCAATTCTTGGCCGATGTGTCACCAGTCACAGGTTCGGCCATCACTTTGTCGATCATTTTCCCCAGCCCTGTAATTTCCTGTTCACCCGCGCCCATCGCTATGAAGCGCACATTTCCCCGCCGGTCGATCAGAAACGACATCGGAATGGAAAACACTCCATAGTTCCTATCGTTGACAGAAGAATCAGCAACCACGAAACCGTAGGGCAGCCGCTGCTGCTTCTTGAAGGTTCGCAGATAGGCAAGTTCCTCAGTGGGAGTTGCGCGCCGGCCGTCAATATTGCCGAAGTAGTTTGTAAGACCGAGTATTACCAGTCCTTTGTCTTTGTAGGTTTCATGCCAGCGCTGCAGCCTGGGAAAAGTGTAACGACAGGGTCCGCACCAGGGCGCCCAAAAATCGAGCAACACCACCTGGCCGCGCAGTTTGGATAATGTAACTGGAGATTGATCGATCCATTGGGCCGCGACCAACTCCGGAAGCGGGGCCGCGGCCGCTGGCAGGGTTTCGTTGAATATTCCCTTCGGATCAATTGAACCATCAATTCCCATCAGTCGGATATTCGCCATTCGCAGCAAACTAGCCGAAGGAATTGAAATAGCCAGTTTACGCAACTCTGTAATTGCTCCCAGGGCTTCAGCTTTCTTGCCGGTTTGCACGTAGGCATCCGAGATATAAGACACAGCCTTGAAGAGCATGTCGTCGCGTTTGAAAGCGTTAATAGATTTATCGGCAGCTACGAGCTGCGCAACTTTGAGCATCTCCTGCGCATACCTCAGCTGGCCGGTGTACTCTTTCGCTTTTTGAAACGCCTCGGTAATCAAGGTTTCCATACCAAACCACTCAGTCAAATTCTGCGGCTGGTTTTGCGCGTAGTCGGCAACCGCGCGCTCGGCTTCCGGAATGAGACCTTGTCGCGTGGTATAGAGAACGATAACGGCGCGGGCGAGTTGCGCATCTTCGCCAGACGCTTGGTGGGAAAGATAGCGACGCATCGCGACCAGGGCGCCGTCTCCATTGCCGGCCAGATAATGGAGCATGCCGAGGTAGTAAGAGTCTGCGTCCGACAGGGACTTTCGCGTTTGCAACACGGCCGCATATTTCGCAGCCAAATCTTTTTGTTCCTGTTTTGTTTTAGCTTCGAGTTTCTGATCGTAGGGAATTTTCTGCTTGTTGAAGCCGACATATGCAGTGTCCACATAAGCCCTGGCTTCTTCATACAAAAGTTTTGCAGCCCGCTTCTCGGGTTTGGCTTCGCTCTTTTGCGGTTGCGGAGGCGAGACAGACTTCCCTTGTTCCTGTGCCGCGGCACTCGCGCCGGACAACAAGAGCAACGATGCAATCAGAAATGCAACTGAAAATTTCATGCGTCGACCAGCCGCGAAGCGGCGGCATTTAGTAGCCCCGTGCGTCAGCGCGGGGGTTTGATAGTCACGCAACCTTGAGCGCCGAAGGTGCGATATTGTCGCGTGCCGGCCCGTTCGGGCCTCAAGCTTCTTCCCCTTCACGATCCACGCCCTAACGGACGTGGCTATTGAATGCCGGCCCTTCCGGGCCTGATTTATTAAGTCGTCCTAATCAGCCCACGGCCACCAGGCCAAAACGATCGGGCGAAAAAATCTCAAACGCCGCCGGAAACGTCTTATCAACAATTGCGCCGGCAATTAACTCCCCGGTTATTGGCGCCAGGAGGATGCCGTTGCGATAGTGGCCGGTGGCGTAGTAGACCCCGGCAATTTCAGCACAAGGACCGAGCACAGGCAAAGTGTCAGCAGCCCGCGGCCGCAATCCGGCCCAGGCGTCAGTCAGCGGCAGCGACCCAATTCGGGGCGAAATTTCCAGCGCCGCCGCCAGAATCGACTGCACGCCGGCCGCCGTTACCAGTTTCTCAAAACCTGCATGTTCTGTAGTTGAACCTGCCAGCAAACGTCCATCTCGCCGCGGCACAACATAGCCTCGCGGGCTGTAAATAACGTGTCGCGCCAGCGGAAGACTCGGCTGAAAACAAAGCATCTGGCCGCGAACCGGTTTGATGCGGGGCTGCGGCAGTGCTTTGTCTCCGGCCCCCAACAGAGAACTCCAGGCACCACCGGCTATGACTACTGCGTCCGTGGCAATGAAGCCGCGTGAGGTTTCAATGCCGCGGATGTGGTCGTGTTCGATCTGCAGAGATGTCACTGCCGTTCCGGTTTCCAGGCGCACTCCGAGTCGCTCATTACTGGCTACCAGGGCGCTGATGAGTCGACGATTTTCCACCTGCGTATCGAGCGGAAACTTGAGAGCGGCGCGCACGTCTTCGTTAATTGCAGGCTCAAGCTGTCTCACCGCTTCAGCGCTGAGTTTTTCAATCGGCAGTCCGGCCTTTGTTTGCCACTGGTAACGCTTTTCCTGTTCCTCCGCATCGTGTTCGGTGAAAGCCAGGTAAAGTGTTCCCTCAGTTTCCAGCTCAATGTCGATGCCGGTTTCGTCAAGCAATGCGGCGGCGAAGGCCGGATACATGTCACGACTCCGGCAGGTTAGGTAAAAAAATTCATGCGCGCGATTGGCTTCTGCCTGTGGCGCCAACATTCCGGCCGCCGCTGAAGAAGCTTCCGCGCCCAGGCTGCCGCGTTCAATCAGAAGCACATCACGAACGCCGCGCAAAGCGAGCGCACGCGCTACGGCGAGGCCGATGACGCCACCACCGATAATTGTCACTTCAGCCGTTTTGCTTAGTTGAGTCATTGTCATCAGTGGTCAGTGATCAGTGGCCAGTGTCCAGTTGTCAGTGGTCTGTTGTAGTCGTTATGCTGTTGGAGCATCTGGTTGGCGAAACATTCAACTTGAAGGAAAGCATGGCAGGGAGACTAACATCCAACCTACTGGCCACTGATCACTGGCCACTGGCCACTGGCCACTGAACACTGAACACTGATTATGAAACATCGTATCACACTGATTCCCGGCGACGGCATCGGTCCCGAAATCGCCGCCAACGTAGTGCGCATCATCGAGGCTTCGGGAGTAGAAATTGAGTGGGAGACTCATTACGCCGGCGCCCAGGCGCTCGAGAAATTTGGCGAAACGTTGCCGCAGGCCCTGCTTGATTCGGTCCAGCAAAACAAGGTTGCGCTCAAAGGGCCGGTCACCACCCCGATCGGCAAAGGCTTCACCTCCGTCAACGTAGGCCTCAGAAAAGCGCTCGACTTGTACGCCAACCTGCGTCCTATTCGCGCCCTGCCAAATGTTCCGTGCCGCTATCCGGAGCTCAACCTCGTCATCGTGCGCGAGAACACCGAAAGCTTATACGCCGGGCTCGAACACGTAGTGGTTCCGGGAGTTGTCGAGAGTCTGAAGATCATCACGGAAAAAGCTTCGACGCGTATCGCGCGATTTGCTTTCGAGTATTCGCGACGTGAGGGCCGCAAGAAGATCACCTGCGGACATAAAGCGAACATCATGAAACTGTCAGACGGACTCTTCCTCGATTGCTTCCGAAAAGTCGCGACCGGGTATCCTGAAATCGAAGCTGACGACAAGATCATCGACAACGCCTGCATGCAGCTGGTAATGCGGCCGGAACAGTTTGACGTAATGCTTTTGGAAAACCTTTACGGCGATATCGTGTCAGACTTGTGCGCCGGCTTGATCGGCGGTCTGGGGCTGGTACCGGGCGCAAACATCGGTGAGAAGGGCGCGATGTTCGAAGCCGTGCACGGGTCGGCGCCGGACATTGCCGGACAGGGAATTGCAAACCCGACCGCGCTTTTGCAATCAGGGATTCTGATGCTGCGCCATCTGGGTGAACGCGAGGCAGCCGATCGTACTGAGAACGCCATGCTGAAAGTTTTTGAAGAGGGTAAAGTCCGCACGCGTGACATAGGAGGGACAGCAAACACGGCGGAGTTTGCGAGTGAGATCATCGCGAAAATGGTTGCGTAGGTGCGTCAATGTGGAGAGGTATACGTATCTTTAGCCCCAAGCGAGTGATCCTCTCCATCGTCGTTGGTTTCATGTGCCCGGTGGCTTTTATGGTGACGATGGCCGTGATTGGTGTTTCCACTGGAACGAAGCCATCCCAAAACGTCGCGATGCTGGTAGCGTGGCCGAGGGTGCTCTGGGATCTGCTGGTTGAAGATTCGCGTTCGGAAGCTAACCGTTCGACCGGACTGTTGTTTATTACGCTTTGCGACACCATAGTTTATGGCGCGATCACCTACCTGATCTTAACGGTTGTTTCCGTTGTGAGACCCAAAACAATAGTTCTTGAGCCACCACCCCAACCGGAAGAAATTCACCCTGCCCCGCTTAATTCCGACTGAGCCCACCACCCTGCAACGCCGCAGAGGTTCCGGTGAAAACAAATTCAGTCACGGGTCGGTCGGAGGCGTCGCGATTTCAAAAGCCACTCTACAAAGTGACTTCTAAAGTTTGCGATCGATAGCAAGTGCGCGTATCGCCGCGTCCAGTTGCAACTGAAGTTGCAAGCGTGCCGCCACTTTGGTCCGGCGCTCTTTAGCCAGTTCTTCGATCCTCGTTTCCTGCTCGTTTGCCTTTGCCACGTAACGCGCTATCAATTGTCGAGCGTCGGCGGTCTGGTCGAGGGCTTTAATGTTTTCTCGTAAGCGCCCCTGATCCTCAGCTATTTCGGTCGTTTCGCTTTCAAGTTCCTGCAGTCCAGTAGCGATGTCCGCGATCTGCGCCTTGAGTTTAATAATCTTTTCCAGGGCGACTCGCGAAGTTTCATCGAGATAGCGTCGCGACACAAAAAGTTCGAGATCGCGAGGCGTCAGATTTGAAATCCTGTACTTGTCCATCAAGGCCCGGTGTTCGCCCACCTCCAGCTCAACTCTTTCGCGCGGGCCAAGTTCAACGCGGAACCGGTAGGCGTTTTGCGTTTTCTCGATCGGCTTCGGAGTTTGATCTGTCAGCTTCCAGCCTTCACGCAAAGGATGCTCGACGTAGACCGTTCGAGGCTTGTCCGTCTGATTGCTGATGCCATAGATCTTTTTCTCGGCTTCGTAATAGTGGGCCTGGAAAGTGCCATCAATAACGCGCACCAGAAAGACAGGTTCGCGATCCGCAGCTTTGGTAATCGTGACCAAGGTGGCCAGATCAATGGCAAACGAAATAAATCTTTGTTCTCCCGGCTTGAGTCTTTCGAGTAGAGATTCGCCGGCATACGCGTTACCGTCGATCACGGTGAGCGCCCCGTCCTCAAGCGTGAGTGGCGAAGTGTTTTTGAGCAGCAATCCACTCATTGGACGATCCGCCCGCTCGGCCTCTCGATAGATTGAAACCCGCTCACCTTCCATGCGCGTCTGCAAAATCGGAATCAGCGCCGAACGATCACGTCGAACCGTGACCGGTTGGTCGATGCGATATTCAAACAGATCCCCGATTTCATTTCCGCTTGCCGCCGTCTTGATGCCCGAATTTTCGGCGCTGATAGCGTCACTCAAGATGGTTTCCGGTCCAGTTGCCGAAAAGACTCTAACGGTATCGTCTTCACCGCTGCTGCCTCCGCCGCCGGGACCACCACCGCCAACGTGCCGGTCGCCGCCTCCAACGTTCCCTCCGCGACCCGAACCATAACCACCGCCCTCACCTGACCCCATGCCTACACCTTCGCCTGATTCGTAGACCTGCGGATCGAGATTCAAATCTTCCGGAATAGGAATCACCGGGCGATAACGATAGAGCGGTCGCTGGAGCGGTTGGATAAAAGAGACCGGCGTTCCGGAAAAAAGCGAGAGCGATACATCCAACCAATCTTCATCGCCCACGTTATCGACTATGGCCCAGCCCTGAAAGAAAGGTTGGCCGGTTGAGTCGAGCACAACCCGATAAGTAGTTTTCCAGATTGGCGCGGCCATCGTGTAGCTGACTACCAGCTCCCGCCGGCCAACGCCGGCGGAGCTGATGACTATTGTCTTGGCATCGCGCCGGCGCGCCGAAGCAGAAGCATTGGCAAACTCTGCGACATCGTGTCGCGCGCCCTCGTCGATCAAACGAACAGAGCGCACATCCGCGAGGTCAAAGCTGACAAATTCGCCCTGACTTGTAGCTATAACCAGCGAGTAGGTTGTGAGAGCCGGCTTACCAGCGTCATTTTGAGACTTACGCTCTTCGACGGTCAGTATCGCTCCAGTTGCAGAACCGCGTGAGGTGGTGACTGCAACACGCTCGCCCTGCAGCTGACGAAGTACACCGGCTAGTCCGCCTTGCGTCTCGCTGTCAGTGCCGGCCTCGATCGTAAAGGGAATCTCAGACAGACGGGCCGAGGGCGGCGCCGAGGAATTGTAACTAACAGCGCCGATCTGCCCGCGCCCAAGATCCAACACCAGCATCGACTTGAGAACGTCATCAACTTGTGACTGTTTGAACTGCAGGCTGATCTCCGCTTTGTCTGCAACGAAGCCGCGTCGTTCGAAATAAGCGACGCCATTGCTGTAGAGGATTACCCGCCGCAACGGCAACTGCTGCAGCGGCGCCGTCGGGGTTGAGACGACAATGACGGGACTCCGGCGCGGCGCTATCCGAGTCTGGCTGGAGATTGGCGAAACGGCGAACACAGCTGTGACCATGAGAGAAACGATGAGTTTCATGAGAGAGCCTTTGGTTAAACGGTCAATCTGGTTTGTGGGGAGGCTTGAATGCCGGGCTCGGTCAGAAGATCAGACGACCCACTAGTTATTACCAGCGAGACAGATAAGGTTACGGTGGTGTTGATCGTTTACTGAACCAACCCGCCGCCCTCGAGAGCCGTATAAACTTCAGGCGAATACAATCCCAGCCAGGGATCACTCGCGGGCGTCAGAAACAGCTCGGAATAAACTCTTTTGTTCAGCGCACTAAGTTCGGTGCGCTGACGATCGGCAATGAGCCAGGCATAGAGTTTGGTGTGGAGCAGGTATTCGTTGCGCACCGTGTCGAGCGCGATGTTGGTTTGCAGTTTCTCTATCAGGGCTTTCAATCTGTTATCCGGATTGAGCTTAGACGCGTGGGCCAACAAACCTCTTTGAGTTTGCCTTTTGATGAGACCGATGCTGCGTGGGTCCAGTTGCGCGTCAGCGAGATGGAGCTGCGCAATCTTGATCCAGGCTCCGTCATAAGTCATCTTTCCCAGAGCCTCGGGTCCGGCCGTCAGCCCCTTCAGGATTGTTACTTCAGTTACCATTTTGGTCATGGCGCGATCGGCAACCTCAAGAGCCGTCGCCGAGCCCTGCTCATCCCTGTAGACAGTGAAGCCCACTGGCGCTTTCCCTCCGATTCGTTCTGTATCTTTCAACCACTCAACGGTAGTTTTTCTAAGATGATCTGATTGATACGTCCAATACGGCGGACCTGTCTCACCCTCGACAGGTTTTTGTCCCCAATACTTTGAGACCGCCTCCATCTCATTCAGTGACCGCATAAACGCTGCCGGTCCATACAGGCCCGGCAGCGCGTCAATGATCCGGCCATTCGAATCCAGAATGTAGTGAATGCTGTTGCCGGTTAGAGTACGCTCCAGTTTTCTACCATCACCAAAATCAATCGTCACTCGCGGCGCCGGACGCTCTGACTCCCAATAGAGAATGAACTTCTCGCGCAGCAGCTTTGAAACTTCCGCATTCGAATAAAGAATAGTCCTGAAGAACCGACTGTTTGCACAGCTATATTCTTCATTCAATTTTCCCAACAGTCGCAACGAAAGAATCGGCTTGCCCGCTGCCCGGGCTGCTGCTTTGGCTTGAGCGAAGTCCGTGTACCAGTAAAGCCCGGACAAATAGCTGTCCCGCTGCTGGCTGACGGTATCGAGAGCCGCGCTCAGGCGTTGCCATTCCGGTGTGGCAGCGAGCATGGGATTTGCTACTTGCTCTTCGATTTCCCGAGCATAAGTCTGAAACAATGTGTTTAATCCTGCCGGACCCATCTCGCGCAGTTTCACGATGGCCGGCGCAGATTCACCCGGCTTGTCCGAGATTACTTTGAGCGCGAGTATCTCCGGGTTAGTTTTAGCGAAGGTGGGCTGGCCAGTAACGAAAAGGAACAACAGAAGGAATGCACCTGAAAACTTGAACCACATCGGGAACCTCCAGGCGAGATGGAACAGAACCAGCTTGGGGAGCTGTGGCGCTTGGAGTCCAGAAAAGTGGATGGGGTTGTCTTACTCTTGCTAATAACAAAGCGAAGAGCGGGGGCAAGCCCCCTTCCTGACCCTGAGCTGCTCGATCGGACTCGGTTTATATTCGCTTGAAAGGCCTTCAATCAGGATCAAACAACAACTGAGAAAAGCTCAGGGTGAGGAAGGCGGGCTTGCTCCCGCTCTTGGCTTTTCACAATCAGGTTCTCTGTGAAACCAGCAGCAGTCTATGCGCGCCAAGTTTGAAAGGTTCTTCGGTGAGTGAACCAAAAGCGGCTACTGGTTCAAGGCCTGCAGCACGCAACAACTCAATGAGTTCACGGTAGGTATAAGTTCGTTGAGACGATGGCCGTTTGTCTTCAACTCCGTCTCGGGTGAACGTGAAGTCGTTGAACATTCGCCCCTGCTCGTGATCATAGCGATGCTCGATATCGACCTTAATACCCGCAAGTTCAATCGAGCGGCTGGATTGAAAAGTTGGCAGCATGCATTCAGCAATAGCGGGCGCGTCGAGGATGAAACGGCCGCCCGGTTTTAGTGTACGTGAAACCGCTTTGAGGAATTCAGCATTCGCTTCATCATCAAGATAGCCAAAGCTATTGCCAAAGCAGAAGGCCCCATCAAATTCGCCGGCCCACGGCAACTGGCGCATGTCCTGATTGCGCCAGTCAATATTTACGCCGGCTTGAAGCGAGCCGCTCTTCGCCTCATCCATAAACTCCCTGGCGATATCAACTCCAGTCAACGCAAATCCGCGTTGGGCCAGCTCGATTGCAAGCCGGCCGTTGCCGCAGGGCACATCAAGCACTTTGGCGGAGTTAGTCAGTTGCAGTTGCTTCGTAAGAAAGTCGGCCTCTGCGCCCGTTAGTGCAGCCGGTATCGCCGCGCGCCAGAAATCCAGGGCGACGCCGTGAAAAAAGTTTTCCCACCAGTTTTCCGGCATCAGGGTTTTTTGCCTCCCGGTTTCGCTGGCGCGACTAATGAGGCGCGCACTTTTTTAGGAAGTTTTTCGAACACCATTTGATAAGCGTTTTTTAGCAGTGGCTTCAGTTCACGATCGGGCAAGGCATCGAATCGTTCAAGCCCCACCCAATGATGGCGGGCCATGTAAGGTGCAGGAATGATGCCCTCCTGTTCCACCAGTTCAGCAAACCTTTCCGGCGTGCACTTAAACGAGAGCGCCACTCCATGACTAGGTTCCAGAGCTGCTACGGCAAACATTTTTTCGCCAATACGGAATAACAGATCGTTGCCCCATTGCACCTTTTCATCCGCGTGAGGCAGAGACAAACAGAACGTGCGAACTGATTCGATGTCCATGAGGCAAAGATAAGGGGGAAAAGGGGAATGGGTAAAGGGGGGAAAGGGGGAAAGGGGGAAAGGGTAAAGGGTAAAGGGTAAAGGGTAACGGTTTAGAGCGAGACCATCCCGGTCGTCGAGCGGTTACCCTTTTCCCCTTCCCCTTCCCCTTCCCCCTTCCCCTTTCCCCCGCGGTTACTTTTTCATCAAGTCCAGCACCGCCGACGTCATCGCCTTGATGCCGGTGCGCAAAGCAGGTTCAGGCAATGGTGCGAACAAGGCTGAATGCAGAGAAGGCAAGGGCGTGCCGGTTTCTTTACTGACTTTCACTTTGGCCGGATCTACAGCTCCGAGCGTGAACTGCACCGCTGGTATCTTCTGGTCCAAACTTAAGAAACCGAAATCCTCGCTCATCATCACCGGCTGCAACTTGACGACGTTGTCCTGTCCAAGCGCCTTCGCAAACGCCGTGGCCAGTCGCTCGGTTAACTGAGGATCGTTGTAAAGTGGCGTGGTGAACTGTGTGTCACTAACCTTAACTATCGGTGCGCGGTCTTCAGGAATTCCTGCCGCCATGGCAATGCCTCTGGCAATTCGCTCAATCGAAGCGAGCACGCGCTTTCTCACTTCTGGCTTGTAGGCGCGCACGGTTAACTGCAAATCAACTTCGTCAGGAATGATGTTGTGCTTGGTGCCCCCGTGGATTGAACCGACGGTTACGACTACCGGGTCGAGTGGCGAATCTTCCCGACTGACGATCGTTTGCAGCGCCAGTATCACCTGGGCGGCAACTACGATCGGATCCTTGGTGGACTCAGGCCGGGCGCCATGTCCGCCGAGGCCGCGAATTTTTATGTCCACTGAAGTTGAACTGGCCATCGCATAGCCCGGCGTGTAACCAACCTTGCCCGCTTCCAGATCCGCGCTGTCGTGAAGTGCGATCACGAAATCCGGTTTGGGAAATCGTTCGTAAAGTCCGTCGCGCAAAACCGATGGCGCCCCATCGACTACCTCTTCGGCCGGTTGTCCCAGAATCACAAGCGTTCCCTGCCACTGATTTTTCAACTCAGACAAAGCCTTCGCCGTTCCTATCATGCTCGTCATATGTAGGTCGTGTCCGCAGGCATGCATGACGCTGACTTCCTGGCCGGCGTCATTTTTCATTTTCACTTTGCTTGCGTAAGGCAGACCGGTTTTCTCGTCGACAGGAAGAGCGTCAAGCTCGGTACGCAACAGCACTGTCGGCCCGGCGCCATTTTTCAGGACCGCGACTACGCCGTAGCCGGTCCATTCCGGCTTTTGATATTTGCCGACATGTTCTGTGACCGTGTACCCCATCGTCCGCAACTGAGCGGCGAAGAAGGTGGCTGTCTTCTCTTCGTAATGCGACAACTCGGGCGCGGCATGCAAGGCTTTATAGGTCGTAACCAACGAAGCAATGTCGCGGTCGATTAGAGACTCGAGCGACTGCTGAGCGATCACAGGGGTGTACAAAAGAGTGCCGAGGAAAACCAGCAGGCATATTCGATTTCGCATTTTTTGCTCCAGATGATGATGAAAAAACAGCGGGGGCAAGCCCGCCTTCCTGACCCTGAGCTCATCAAACTTGACTTGGCTTATTGATAGTTGAACGGCCTTGGATCAGAGAAACAGCCTAATCAGTTCGCTTATGCGCGCCAGGTGATAATCGTCATGTTCAGCCTGAAAGAACAACATATCTACCAGCCTCATCGGCACGTTAAGCCGGGGATGATGCGCAACTGTGGCAAAAGTTTCCGGCGCCAGACTATCCAGTCGGTTAGCCAGGTCGCTGCGCTGCTCGCGATAGCCGGACAAAATCGCTTGCATGGAAACCTGGTTATGATCCGCATCATAAGTTTTGCGGTTCGTCATGTCTGCGGCATGGAGAGTCTCAGCCCCCGCCAGGTATTCATCAAGTCTCTGCCGAAACAACGATTCGAGATCCAACAGATGTCCGGCGTTCTCCTGAATTGACCACCTATCGCCGTCGCGCTTCGTCAGGATCTCCGGTGCGATCGACTTCACGCGATCTTCAAGCCGCGCCGGAGTGCCACTCACACGTTCAATCATTTCCGGATAGAGTTCGACTGGAAATGTGAAATGAAAAGTACGATCAGTCCACTTTAGGTGTTTCGACATCGCAGCCAGAAGTGCTTCTAACGATCATTGCACATTTCAGAAAATCCCTTCTCTTTAGCCCCGTAGCCGCCCTGTATGAGAAAGACAGTTACTCGCCGGCATCAATGCCTTTCTTAGTTTCGTCAATGGCGTTATTGACTTCGTCAATCGCTTTCTTGCGATAACCACCCTTGTCGGAACTGGCATTCTCGAGATTGGACTTGGCCTGTCGCAGGTGATCAAGAGCGGCCTGCATGTGCGGCTGGTCCGGAGTGGCCGACGTATTGAAGACTTCGCCGAGCAAGCGTTGCGCATGACTATTGTGGCGGCGGTCGAAGGCAATTCCCTGATTGACATACCCAATTGCTCTGTTCACGTGTTCAATTGCTTTCACACGATGGCCACCTTTGTTAGCGAGGGCAGCCTGGAGTTGCGCTCTGGCCTGTTGCAGATCAGTCCGCGCAGCTCTCATGTAAGGCTGGTCCGCAAGGGCGATGGCGGATAGGGCGCAAAGAAGAACAACAATTCCGATGACACGTCTTCTACTCAACATAAAAGTCTAAGTCTCCTTCGTAATGGTTTGGAAAACTTCTTCAGCGAGGCACTTTTCGGAGCGAATCCTACACGGGAAAGGGGAAAGGGGAAAGGAAAAGGGGAAGGGGAAGAGGGCAAAGGGTAAAGGGTAAAGGGTAAGGGGTAAGGGGTAAAGGGTAAGGGGTAAGGGGAAAGGGGAAAGGGGAAAACAGCTACTTTGAACCGAGCGAGATCGGCTAATCGCTGCCCTTTTCCCCCTTACCCTTTCGCCTTTTCCCCCGAGACTTTTGTCAGTTGTGTCCTTCGCTAGGTTGCGTGAGGCTGAACCAGTTTCCGGAGTTGTCTTTGAAGACGGCTTCGACGCCATAGGGCCGCTCGGCAGGCTCAGAGACAAAGACCACGCCCTTGCTCTTCAGGTCTTCATAAGTCGCACGGCAGTCGTCGGTGTTGAAAACGCCGGCGCCCATTACACCCTTGGCCATGATCGCGCGCAGTTGTTTAGACGTGTCCTCGTCCATCAACATCCCAGGTTTTGGCTCCATCAGCACAATCTCAAAGTCAGGCTGGTCCTTTGTGTTCATCGTTAGCCAGCGAAAATCCGGGCCCACCATGGCATCCGTGTGGACCTCGAATCCCAACTTGTCGCGATAAAACTCAAGCGCCTCGTTCTGGTTGTTAACGAATATTGTGGCGTGGGACATTCTGCGGATCATGCTTTTTCTCCCTGAATGAAGTTTTCGCGAGGTTAACCGATCCGGATGATTCTGCGCTTCTCGAAAATTGCTAAAGAAGAACCAGAGGTCGGAGGACGGAGGTCAGAGGTCCGAGGTCAGATATCAGGGCTCAGCGGAACTTCAGGTCTTTGCGTCCGACCTCCGACCCCTGACCTCTGCCTTATGCCGATTCCAGCTTATACATTACCAGGAAGCATCCCGGGACCTGTCGCTTCGCTGCCTGCGTTTCCCGGTTCTTTTCGCGGAAGGTGACCGGCGGATGACCGACGGACTTGTGAAATAAACTGCTGAACGATCCCAGACTCTGAAAGCCTACTTCGAAGCAAACGTCCGTAACTCTGAGCTCGTCTGCCCTTAACAATTCCTTGGCCCTCTCAATCCGTCGTTCGATTAGGTACTGATGAGGAGTCTTATTAAACGCCTGCCGGAACAGCCGCAGAAAGTGGTAACGAGAAAAGCAGGCCTGGCTGGAGATCTCGTTCAGATCGAGCGGCAGGTCATAGCAAAGGTCGATAAACTTGCGCGCGCGGTTGAGTCGCTCCAAAACTTCCGGCGTGGTAGGACCAGGTTCGCTGTCTGTTTCCGTAAGTCTATTCATGGCTCGCCTCCTCGACCGCAGCCGACTAAAGCGCCGCAGTTGGGCGCAGTCCAAAGCTGCTTGATTATGACCGCCGAAAGATGATATTAGCACCTCACCAGTGCCTTCAGCTAAACAAAAAGGAATAAGAAGATGCCCAATAACGTCAAGCACTTTGCTGTTCATGCAGACGATGTAGACCGCGCGCGAAGTTTTTATGAAAACGTGCTTGGCTGGCAGTTCACGCCGTGGGGTCCGCCAAACTTCTACCTCATTAGAACCGGAACAGATGAGGACCCGGGTGTTCAGGGCGCGCTGCAAGGTCGCCGAGATGTGGTTCCCGGCAAACCTATGTTTGGTTACGAATGTTCGATTGGGGTTGACTCGGTTGATGACACGATCGTGGCGGTTGAGGCCAACGGAGGCAAGATCGTCATGCCCAAGTTTCATATTCCAACGGTCGGTACGCTCATTTTCTTCGAAGACACCGAAGGCAATGTCGTAGGCGCCATGCAGTACGAAAAAAGCGGAATCAACAATTGAACACTCAACAATGGTCGGACAAAATCAGAACTGGGAGCGACAGCGACCAGCCATGGGATTTACTTCAAATGTCCGGGCTGCGGTTCTTCGTCAGTTGCGCCTTTGGCTGGTCGCTACGCTCCCAGTTCTGATTTTGCGTGGGCAATGTTGAATCTGTCTCTACTTCATTTCCGTTCAGGACAGATCAGAGAAGGAAATACTATTCAATAAATTTGATCTTCCCTTAGGCCACCCTACACGCCTCAGCCTGCATCCATAATTCCGTACGCAGTTCAACTTTCTGCATCGTCAGTTTTTGCAACCTCTGGTTAGTTAGTGAACTGCTGGTCCACGCTAGTCTCCCTTTTACCGACAATTTGACTCTTCCCGCGCCGTCATTAAGTTTCCGGCTGCGCCAGGTCGTAGTCTGCTCCAAACGGAGGTTTTATGAGGCGCCACTCTCTCCTGACATCGGCCCTACTAGCATTTGTGTTTCTGCTCTCCGCCGGTTCAATCTCGCGCAATCTTTCAGTGATGGCCCAGGCACGCTCGACCGAAGGCTCACTGCTGGGTATTGATGGAAAAGGGCATGCTGGCCAGTGTCCGCTGAAACATACTGAAGTTAAGACTGAGATCAGCGGATTTCTAGCCCGCACAGTTGTCACGCAGCAATTTGAGAATTCTTTCGCCGACAAAATTGAGGCCGTCTATACGTTTCCGCTGCCGGCCGCTGCCGCCGTCGATGATATGACGATTGTCGTCGGTGATCGCACCGTAAAGGGCAAGATCATGCGTCGCGAAGAGGCCCAGGCCACCTATGATGCGGCGCGATCAAGGGGCCAGGTCGCCGCACTGCTCCATCAGCAGCGCCCAAACGTTTTCACTCAGGCGGTCGCCAATATTCTTCCTGGTCAAAGAATCAACGTGACGATTAGTTACGTGGAAACCCTACAGTATGACGAGGGTTCGTATGAGTGGTCGTTTCCCATGGTGGTTTCGCCGCGCTATATGCCGGCGGCTGATTCAACTGCCCAGCAACCAGCGGAAGGCGAGACCGCATCTCCGGAAGCCTTACCTGATGCCGCCCAGATCGCTCCGCCGGTAATGCCCGAGGGCCAGCGCGCCGGCCATGACATTTCAATCGAAGTGAACATTGACGCCGGAGTTCCGCTGGTAAGTTTTCAATCCAGTACTCACGAAATTGAAGCGCTACAACCGAATTCCGGAAAGGCGATTGTGCGCTTGAAAGATCAAGCGACGATTCCAAACAAGGACTTTGTCCTAAGGTACACAGTTGCCGGAAACCAGATTGAGGACGCGTTACTCGCGCATCGCATTGGTAAGGAAGGTTTCTTCACTTTCATTCTTCAACCACCGCAACGCGTAACCGCACCTGACGTGACACCGAAAGAGTTGGTGTTTGTCCTCGACACCTCGGGCTCGATGGCCGGCTTTCCGATCGAAAAAGCGAAAGAGACGATGAAGCTCGCCCTCGATGGTTTGTATCCCCAGGACACCTTCAACGTGATCACCTTCGCCGGCGAAACACACATCCTTTTCCCAAAGCCGGTGCCGGCGACGCCGGGAAATCTGAGCAAGGCAAAAAAACTTCTCGCGGACACTGAGGGAAATGGCGGCACCGAAATGATGCAAGCCATTCGCGCTGCACTCGATCCTTCTGATGCGCAGGATCACATGCGGATCGCCTGCTTCCTGACTGATGGTCAGGTCGGCAACGAGATGGAAATAATTTCTGAAGTACAGAAGCATCCACGCGCGCGCGTATTCGCCATGGGCTTTGGCAGCGCGCCGAACCGCTTCCTGCTCGACAAGATCACGCAGAACGGACGAGGTGAAGCGGAATACGTCGCGGACGGCGACACCTCAGGAGTAGCAAAACGCTTTCACGAGCGCGTGCGCAATCCATTGCTCACCGATGTTTCAATCGAGTGGGTTGGTTTATCTGTGACTGATGTATTTCCCACAAGGATCCCCGATCTCTTCAGTGCCAAGCCCGTGATTATTTCCGGCAAATACACCGTCGGCGGTAAAGGCCTGATTCGTCTTAAGGGAATGATGTCTGGACAGGAGTTTGTCAGAGAGATCCCGGTAGAACTTCCCGAACAGGAAACTGAGCACGATGTATTGGCAACTCTTTGGGCGCGGCGCAAGATCGATGACTTGATGGGCCAGGACATGGACGCCGCTCAGTCAAACAAGATAAGCGATGACTTGAAAACTAAAATAGTCAAACTTGGTCTCACCTATCGCCTGATGACCCAGTTCACGTCGTTCGTTGCCGTCGAAGATGCGTCCGTAACTGACGGTATCGAGCCCCGGCGGGTCGATGTTCCAGTTGAAGCGCCACAGGGCTACGTCGCTGGGTCGGGCGGTCCACCATGCGGTACCTGCGCAACGGTAAACGCGTTGGTCAGCGTTACCGCATCAACGCCGACCATGGAGTCCACTGATTCAAGCCTTGTTAGTAGGTCAATTGCATCCTTGCCACTGCAGGGCAGAACCGTGCAGAGTCTTTTCACACTCGCTCCCGGAACCGTGGCGCCAGGACCGACGGATTCCGACTCCTCAACCCTTGCAAATATTTCAGTCAATGGGCAACGACCGGCTTCGAATAATTTCCTGGTAGACGGCGTCGATGGCAACTTCGGAATTGCTCCGGGTGGACAGAGTCCGGGCGCCTCTGCGTCTGGAAACACTCCGGCGCTGACGGCCACAGGCGGCACAAACCCAATGGCATCGCTGAGCACCGTCCAAGAGGTCATTGTTCGTACCTTCGGCACTGCTGCCGAGTTTGGGCGAAGCTCCGGCGGGCAGCTTTCGATTGTCACTAAAGCCGGAACCAACGATTTTCATGGTTCCGCGTTCTATGTTTTTAGTCATGAAGCACTCGACGCTAACGACTGGTTCGCCAATAGTCTCTCGCTTTTGAAGCCACGCCACCGGCTCGGTGATTTTGGCGGCACTTTCGGCGGCCCCATTCAACGCGATCACTGGTTCTTCTTTTCTTCCTACGAAGGATTTCGACTGCGTCAGCCTGTGGTAGCGCTGACTGATGTTCCATCGCTTACGTCTCGGAATACGGCGCCCGCGAATACACAGCCATTGCTGAATCTTTATCCGTTGCCCAACCGTGCTGAGCGTCCCGATGGTTTTGCGGAGTTCGCCTCCAGTTTTGCGAACACCGGTCGTCATGACAGCGGAAGTTTGCGAGTGGACGGTATGCCGAGCAGTAACTTGTCGCTGTCCGGTTACTTCCACTTTACTAACTCAAGCGCAGACGAACGAGGTGCAGGGGGATTATCGCTGAACACATTGAATCGCATTTCCAACACCGCCCAGGCAGTTACCGGTACAGCCAGCTATATCCTATCGCCGAGCGTGATCGCTGAGTTAAGGGTCAATTACAGCCACTTCACTTCTCGAAGTTCCTATCAACTCGACACTTTCGGGGGAGCACTGCTGCCACTCTCTTTTGTTTTCAGTCAGCCAGCGCTCTCAGGTGATAACGCATTATTCAGAGCCGATCTGAACGCGAGGAACGCGCAACTTATGAGCGGCAGTGGAGTCAGTAGTATCCAAAGGCAGTTCAACGTTCTGGGATCAACGTCGATGATTGTGGGGACGCATTCGTTCAAGTTTGGAGCGGACTACCGCAGAATCTTCCCAATCATCGGCTTATACCCGCAGGAACAAAGTTTTCTTTTTGATGGCGTGACGCAAGCTATCACCGGCGACGCTGCCCGAGCGAACTTCCTGACCCGGCCACAATCCGAGCGACCTGTTTTCAATGAGACTTCAATCTATGGACAGGATGAATGGCGCGTAACACCAAGGCTGACCCTCACCTACGGTTTGCGTTGGGAAATAAGTCCAGCCCCGCACGGGTCGGATCAAGGCGATGCCCTGGCCGTCATTCAGGTTGACGATCCCGCGAGCCTCACTCTCGCCCCTCAGGGCACACGCTTGTGGAAGACTACCTTTGGGAACTTTGCCCCGCGAGTTGGGGTCGTCTACCAACCGTTGCATGACGATGGCCTGATCATGCGAGGCAGCTTTGGATTGCTTTATGACCCGGCCAACGGCGCCGTCGGAGATGCCTTTGCCGACTCGTATCCATTTCTCAACGGACAATCGCAATTCAATGTGCCGTTTTCTTTTGCTGCAACCGCACCGCAGAGTGCGAACCTGACACCCCAACCTTTCTCGGCGTTTGATCCGCATTTGCGGATGCCTTATTTGATCGAATGGAGCGCCTCAGTGCAACGCTCGCTTGGTTCCAGGCAAAGTATTGAGATGTCTTACGTCGCCAACCGGGGCAGACGCTTATTGCTCACCGATACGTTACTGGGTCAGAACCCCAGTTTCGATTTCCTGCGGCTGACCACTAACGGCGCATCGTCCAGCTACCGTTCGTTGCAATTTCGATTCGAACGGCAATTGTCAGAGAGTCTTGGCGCCATGGTTAGTTACACCTGGGCCAAATCCGTGGACGACTTTTCCGGGGACACCGCCGCGCGGGCATTGTTCAGAGACGCGAACCTCGAGCGCGGTCCGTCGGATTTCGATATTCGGCATACACTGACCGGGTATGTTTCCTATGAACTTCCGGCTCCCTGGGCTTCGGGTATCGCGAACTTACTTACGCGAAACTGGAGCATCGACTCGCTCTTCAATGTTCGCTCTGCCGCTCCTATGAACGTCGTCTACGCTGTTCCGACGAACTTTGGATTCCTCTACGTAAGGCCCGATTTGATCGCCGGCGTCCCCCTCTACCTAAATGATCCTACCGCTGCCGGTGGCAAACGCATCAATCCGGCAGCCTTCAGCGTGCCCCTGGACTTTCGGCAAGGAACGCTGGGCCGGAATGCGCTGCGCGAGTTTCCGTTGGCGCAGTTTAATCTGGCCCTGCGGCGGCATTTCAACTTCACCGAAGATGTCCGCCTAACCCTCGGTGCCGAGGCGGATAACGTTTTCAATCACCCAAACTTTGCGACGCCTGCCGGCAACGAAGCGAGTCTGGGAACCAGATTTATTCCAGGAAACTCGCTTAGTGTGAATCCGACTTTCGGGCAGGCCTATACGAATGCCGCGCGCAGTTCCTCGGGTATTGCGGGTAGTAGTTTTGGCGCGAACTATTACCCCGGCGGCGCGCGGACACTGAAGCTTTTGGCAAGGTTGGAGTTTTAGGGTTCTAGGCGTGTCGAAGCAAAAGGTAGGTCGCATCGACGGTTGGCTTGTATTCTTCGCGGGCCAGCTGGTATTGCACTACGTCAATATCGTAATAGCTCGTATTCATCTCGTAGTGCATACCGATTTTTTCCATGACGCGAATTGAAGCGGCGTTTTCTGGTTTAGCAATAGCCACGATCTTTTCGAAGTGATGTTCTTCGAAGCCATATCTCAAACTCGCGCGCCCTAATTCCGTGGCCAGCCCTTTTCCCCAGTGAGCCGGGGCGAGGTGATAGACAACTTCAGGCAGGCCGAACAAGGACCTGAGTCCGCCAAACCCGACAAACTGACGCGTTTCCTTGTCTTCCGCTGCCCAACGGCCAAAGCCATGCCGGCGCCAATGATCAATCACGCTGGTCAACGCTTTCTCTGCGACATCTCTGCCGGCCGGCTTGCCGTCCGCAACATAACGCATCACCAGTGGGTTGCTGAACATCCTGGCGAGTTCGTCAAGGTCCTGAGGCTGAAACAATCTCAAGCGCAATTGCTCGGTTTCGATCAACGGAGAACGAGCTCGTACTTCGTCATCAGTGGCCTCGTGCGGGTTTTTGTCAGGCATGGTTTATACTTACCACAAATAGTACAGCAAGTTTTACGTATTAATAGACGAAAGGTTTTAGTCCATCAGGGATTTCATGCGCGAATCAACTTCAGCAAACAAAACGCTGGTCAAATTCTCCGGCCGCATTCTTTTTCTAACCGACGATACTTCCCTTATTCGCCAGCAACTTGAGGCCGACGGTGATGAACGCGAGCGGCTCGAAGCGGAACTCGCCGAACGCCTGCTGCGTGACGACCTGCCTCTGATGAGCAACATTTCCACTGACGAGATCACTCCGGGTTGGGTTTGCTTCTATTACGATGAAACGCTCGGCCAGTACGTTTACGTTGGCATGCGCGAGGCCGCTGTTAAGAAGGATGAAGTGAAGAATGGCGGCTTCTCGGTAGTCGTTTCCGGCTTGTCAAAAGGGTGCGGGTCGTCTCGCGAAACTGCGCCTTACGCTGAAAAGGCGGCCGGCATTCAACTCGTCATCGCCAAAAGTATCGAAAAAATCTACGGCCAAAACTCGCAGAATATCGGCCTGCTTACGTCGACCGACCTGGGCCTGGTTGAGCGCATACGCGCCGGCGCCGAGATACCGCTTGCAGAGTTCACCAATGGCCTCGATCCAATCTCGAGAGACATCGTCGAATACGGCGGATTGTTCAACTACAACAAAGCGCGCCTGGCTGGGGACGTAGTGCCGCCGCCGGTTGCGACTGAAGCGCGACCGATGACGATCGTTGAAAAGATCATCGCGCGTCATGTGTTTGTGCGAGCCGGCGAGGTTGGCGTGACGGCGGTGAAGCCGGGTGACGCACTGTTTGCCGTCGCTGACGTGCGCTTCTCGCATGAGTATGTGACGCCGATGGCCGAGTCGCTTCTGAAACAGGCGCTCGGTCCGGATGCGCGCGTGACGGAGCCCGAATCAGTTTTCGCGTTTCGGGATCATCTGACATTTCTAAGCAAGGTGATGTCGCCAAAACATCGTGAGATGGGACTGTTGGAGAAAGCGGAAGGACTGGCGACGACACAGGCAGATTTCACCACCAAGCAGGGAATCCGGCTCTACGGTGAGAACCCCGAAGGCGGCTCGGAAGCAATTTGTCATAACGCAGTGGTCGAAGATCTGGCGTTGCCGGGCCAGATTGTGATTGGTACCGATTCGCACACCTGCATGGCCGGCGTGCTCGGCTGTTTTGCTTTTGGCGTAGGCTCAACCGACATGGCAAACGCTTGGTTCGCGAAAGACATTCGCATTAAGGTTCCCGAAACAGTTCGATATGTGTTGAAGGGACGAAAGCGAGCCGACGTCGCGGCGAAAGACGTGATGCTGGTAATACTTGCGAGTGATTACATGAAAACGAGCAAAGGCATCGGCAAGGTGCTGGAGTTTGCCGGCGACGACTTGAAGAATTGGCCGATGGATGAAAGAGCCACTCTCACTAACATGGCGGTTGAAGCCGGAGGCACGACGGGAATTATCGAACCTGACGAACATACGTTGAAATACATCGTCAAGACGCGCGGCCTGGATGCTGAAGAAGTGCGCCAGGGATTTACCTATAGTGACCCCGACGCTGAATACGCCGCGGTGTTTGAAATCGATCTCGACGCGATTCGACCGATGGTGGCGCTGCCGGGAGATCCGCGCAACGGCATTCCTATCGATTCGCTCGAAGAAGAAGTTCGTATCGATGCCGCTTATGGCGGCTCGTGCACCGGCGGGAAGATGGCAGACATGGACATGTATGCGGAAGTTTTGCAGAACGCTTTGAATCAAGGTAAGCGCGTCGCGCCTGGCGTTCATCTCTATCTTCAGTTTGGTTCGCAGAAGATTAAGCAGTACGCCCGCTCGAAGGGTTACATCGAAATCTTTGAACGCGCGGGTGCTGAGTTAATCGATCCTTCATGTGGCGCCTGCATCAACGCTGGTCCGGGCGCGTCTCCATCGGCTGAGACGGTTACCGTCAGCGCGCAAAACAGAAACTTCCCCGGCCGCAGCGGCCCCGGCAAGTTGTATCTCGCCTCACCCTATGTCGTTGCCGCCTCGGCAATCGCCGGCAAGATCGTCGAGCCTTATGAGTTTCTGGAGAAACCGGACGAGGAATTAGTCAGCGTGTAATGGCGAAACCGTCCCGCTTCATGGGCCCACGAGGTTGCTCGACCCTCAAGGCGCCAGGAGTCGCGCAATCAGGTGGTGCATTCGGCGAAAATCTACGGGCTTTGTCAGGTAACCTGAGACGCCTACATCGTATGCGGCTCGCTGAAAACCTTCGGTGCCGAAAGCGGTAATCGCAATCACTGGTACATCGCGCAGCTCGTCGATTTCACGCATCCGACGCGTCGCTCCCAATCCATCAAGCCTTGGCATACTAATGTCCATCAAAATGAGGTTAGGCTGAGTATGACGAGCTACGCTGATCCCTTCCTCGCCGTTAGTGGCGGTAACAACCCTATAACCCTCTTGCTGAAGAGCCAGGCTTAGCATTGCGACGTTATCGGCAGAATCATCTACCACAAGAATCAAGAACGGCTCCGGCGAGTCTGGCTTGCTGTTGTCCAGATCCTTGCTGACAGCCGCTTCCTCTTCAGGTAGATCTGGAAGCGCCGTGGTTTCTAGAGGAGATTTACTTTCCATTACAGGACTCTAACCAGACACACTTCATCAGACTCCGGTAACACGCAGGGGGTGGGGATTCGTTAGCTAAGAATAGGAGAGGTCTAGAGTTTAGCAGAGAAAATTCCCTTCGGCATCCCGGTGTTTGTTCCGGCCAACGTTGCGATAGAGGCTGGCTTCACAATCACACAAAATCAGAACTGGGAGCGAACCGGGGTCCCCGTGCGGGCAGCCCGGTTCGCTCCCAGTTCTGATTTTGTGTAGTCCGCACCAAAACTACGCCGAAGACCTTTTTGTCAAAGCTGGGAGACGCTATACACTGCGGCTTTCATTGTTGTCGGCGCTCGTAAGATTTGAGCGCGGAAACGGAATCCATTAATGGCAATAAGAGCGATAGTAGAATATCCAGATCCAGTGCTTCTAGCACCGGGGGATCCAGTTGTTGATTTTGATTCTGACCTGGGAGCGCTTGCTCAAGACATGTTCGAGACGATGTACGCCGCGGGTGGGGTTGGGTTAGCGGCGCAGCAGATTGGTTTGTCGCTTCGTTTGTTCGTCATGGATTGTGACGGAATCAAACTGGTTGCCGCGAATCCGGAAATTATTTCCGTCGCCGGCGAACAAAGCGGCGAGGAAGGCTGTCTCTCGGTCGCCAAAGTACCCGCTGAACTCAAACGACCGGAACGCGCGGTCCTGCGCGCGCAAGATCTCACCGGAAAAACTTTCGAGCGCGAGGAAGGTGGACTTGCGGCGCGCTGCTTCCTTCATGAAACAGATCATTGCGACGGACGGCTGTTTGTTTATCACTTGAGTCCCCTGCGTCGAGATCTTGTTCTCAGGAAGTTTCGAAAGCTGAGGAAGGACAAGTGAGGAAACCACTCAACCTGTATCCTGGGAGCGCCGCCTGCTCGCAGCGTGCGGCAGACGGATCTGCCTCAGAAGGAATTTCTTGACGACGACACCAACCCCCGGTTAGTGTTGCTTTTGCACTTGCTTCGGTTCTTTCCTCTCCTGCCCCAATCTCAATTCCGACATTAGCCTGAGCCCCGAGAGGGACATAATTCGAGGTGTTTTTGAATGCGGTTCTCTGATTTCAACCGAAGAGCGCGCGGCCGTATCCGTATAGCCGTTTTGGTGGCATGTGTCTCGGCGGGGTTGATCAGTTTGCTTTTGGCGCCGGATAAAACCAGTTTTCTGCCTGGCACTATCGCTGCGGGTGCGCCGGTATTGTTAAATCAGACAGGCTCAACCCGCGCGATTGCGCTCGATTCGGTAACGCGATTAGCCGAACCGTTTCAATTACAAAGTCCGATTGCGTTTGTTAGCGACAACAGAACGCGCGTCATGTTGTTTGCTACGACCCTCACGCTCGCTGCGGGCGAAAACGCCTCAGCAGTGGCCGCTGAAGCCGAAGACTTCACGCATACTCGTTACCCAATGACGGTTGAATATGTCGGAGCAGTGCCTGGTCAAACCTGGCTGACTGCAGTGATCGTTAGACTAAACGACAACCTCGGCGAGGTAGGTGACGTACTGGTAGGCATAACTTATCAGGGAACGGCGAGCAATCGCGTGAGGGTTGGTATCGGCCATATCGGCGGCGGGCCTCCTGACGATCCACCGGGTACGCCAACGCCTACTCCCACTCCCGGCGCCACACCCGATCTTGGACCTGGCGCCAGCCTCCACGGCAAGCGGCCGTTCCCGTCCGATAATCCGTGGAACGAGGACATCTCAACCGCGCCGGTCGATCCAAACTCCGCCAACCTGATCGCCAGCATCGGTTTGAATACCGGGCTGCATCCGGATTTTGGCACGGTCTACAACGGTGCGCCCAACGGCATTCCCTACATCGTTGTAAGCGGCGCGCAATCGCTTGTTCCAATTGATTTCACGGCGTATGGCGATGAGAGCGATCCGGGTCCTTATCCGGTGCCGGCAAGTGCGCCCATCGAAGGTGGGCCAACTTCAACTGGCGATCGACATGTACTGGTAATCGATCGCGATAACTGGAAACTGTACGAACTTGGCTATGCGTTTCCGATCAACAACGGCGCAAGTTGGAATGCCAACTGTGGCGCCTTGTTTGATTTAAACTCGAATGTATTGCGTCCAGCGGGTTGGACCTCGGCCGACGCTGCCGGGCTGCCAATCTTTCCCGGGCTGGTGCGCTATGACGAAGTCTTTGAACAAGGCGCTATCAATCACGCGCTGCGTTTCACCGTGCACGACAGCAGGCGCGCCTATGTTTATCCGGCGCGGCATTGGGCCAGCAGCGACACAAATCCTAACTTGCCGCCGATGGGCATGCGTGTCCGCCTGAAAGCGTCGTTTGATATCTCGGGATTTTCGCCGGCAATGCAGGTAATTCTGCGCGCGCTGAAGAAATATGGAATGATGGTTGCGGACAACGGTTCCAACTGGTACATCAGCGGCGCCCCCGACCCCCGCTGGAACGACGACGAGTTGAGCACGCTGAAACCGATCAAGGGTTCAAACTTCGAAGTGGTTCAGATGGGGACGATCGTCACGCCCTAACATCTCATTAGTTTTCTGATTTCGGTCTGGTCTTCACCCGCCTTAACGAAACTAATTAACGCCGATCGCGTAATAACCGGGAATGGCACACGACGACGCCTTCGGTTGAGCTAACCCGTGGTTTGGTTTAACCTTCCGCTACCCGTCGTTTCAGAGAAACTATCACGTCTAATTGAGGAAATAATGGAGCATCATATGAGCAATTCTCAGAAGTCTTTTATTGCCACCCTGCTGCTTTTGGCCTTTAGTCTCGCGACCGTTTTTGGCCAGACCAATCACGGCTACGATCGCGCGAGCCTGGATCCAAACACGGCCGCCTGTACCGATTTTTACCAATACGCTAACGGCGGGTGGATGGCCGCAAATCCTATTCCGGGAGCCTACTCAAGCTGGGGTGTCGCGAATCTACTCGATGAACACAACCGCGATATGCTGCATGAGATTCTGGAAGCTGCGGCAAAAAACACCAAGGCGCCGCAGGGCAGCAGCGAACAGAAAGTTGGCGACTACTATGCGACCTGCATGGATGAAGCGAAGGTAGAAGCGGATGGCCTTAAACCTCTGGAGCCAGAGCTTGATCGTATTGCGAAGATCAAAGATCAGAAAACGTTGCAGGACGAGATCGCTCGGCTCCATTCGATGGGTATTAACGTGCTATTCGTCACTGGCTCTACTCAGGATTTCAAGAACAGCGCTGAGGTGACGGCCGAGGTCGATCAGGGCGGACTGGGCTTGCCGGATCGCGATTACTACCTGAAGACCGATGAGAAATCGACTCACATCAAAGATGAATACGTTAAGCACGTGGCGAAGATGTTTGAGCTGATGGGAGACGAGGCAGCGTTGGCGGCAGCTGAAACTCAAACCATCCTGGCGCTGGAAACCAAGCTTGCTGAAGCTTCCATGACCAGGGTTGAAAGGCGAGAGCCGGCAAACGTCTATCACCGCATGACCGTCGCGCAGTTGCGAGAACTCGCCGGCGGTTTCGACTGGCCAACTTATTTTAAGACTATCGGCGTGCCGGCAACTGCCGACGTGAACGTAAGCAGCCCGGGCTTCTTTAAGGCCCTGAATCAACAGTTGACCGGCGTGCCACTTACGGATTGGCAGACCTATCTGCGCTGGCACCTGATCAACAACACTGCCCAGCAGTTGCCTGCAAAGTTTGTCGATGAAGATTTCAATTTCAAAGGAAAGACGCTGCAGGGTTCAAAGGAAAACTTGCCGCGCTGGAAGCGTTGCGTTGCCGGGACCGACCGTGTGCTGGGCGAAGCGCTTGGCGAAGTTTATGTGAAAAAAGCTTTTCCGCCGGCGGCCAAAGCGCGCGCCTTGCAAATGGTGCGCAATCTGGAAGCCGCCCTGAAAACCGATATCACAACGCTGAGCTGGATGAGCGAACCGACGCGCAAACAGGCCATCGTCAAACTCGATGCTTTTCTCAACAAGATTGGTTATCCCGACAAGTGGCGCGACTATTCATCGCTGCAAGTGGATCGGAGTTCCTACCTTGCTAATCGTTTTCGGGCCGGCGGGTTTGGAAAACGTCGTGACCTGAACAAGATCGGTAAGCCGGTAGACAAGACTGAGTGGGGCATGTCACCGCCGACTGTAAACGCGTATTACAACCCGCAAATTAATGAAATAGTTTTTCCCGCCGGTATTCTGCAGCCGCCATTTTTCGATGCCGAGGCTGACGACGCCTTTAACTATGGAGGCATGGGATCCGTAATTGGCCACGAGATGACGCATGGATTCGACGACCAGGGCAGCCAGTTTGATTCTACCGGGAACCTGGCAAACTGGTGGAGCGAAGCCGATTTGAAGTCATTCAAAGAACGCGCGCAGTGCGTTATTGATCAGTTCAATAGTTTTGAGGTTGAAAAAGGTCTCAATCAAAACGGCAAACTGGTTGCCGGCGAATCCATCGCGGATCTCGGCGGGCTGGTCGTAGCTTATGCTGCTTTTCAGAAAGCGATGGAAGGCAAGCCGCGCGTGACGATCGACGGCTTTACACCGGAACAAAGATTCTTCCTGGGCTATGCGCGCGGTTGGGCCACTAACATGCGACCGGAATTGAAGCGCATGCTGGTAACTATCGATCCGCACCCGTTGGCGAAATTCAGAGTCAACGGGCCACTGGCAAACATGCCGCAGTTTGCGGCAGCGTTTCAGTGCAAGGCGGACGATGCGATGGTGCGCGAGGAAGCAAAGCGTTGCGTCATCTGGTAGCGCACTCAACAATTGTCGGACAAAATCAGAACCGGGAGCGATAGCGACCAGCCAAAAGCACAACGGACGAAGAACTAAAGCATAAGCACTATCAACCGTTTGCGTTGAATCTTTGGCTGGTCGCTACCACCACCCCACGCGGGCTGCCCGCGCGGGGACCCCGGTTCGCTCCCAGTTCTGATTTTGCGTGAGTTCGTTAACCGTGTTCGCGCCTCGGCTAAAAAAAGCGTTTGTAGAAAAGAAGTCCGAGAGCTATGGCGAACGCCGAGAGCGCCGCGAAGAAGAGTGTTAGTGGCAGGCCGCGCTTGGGTTGAACCGGCGCATTCTTCATGATTTCATCGCGCATGCGTTTATTGAGTGCCAGGATGATTTCCAGTGCACCTATAAAGAAGAAGAAGGCGGCGCCGCAGTATCTCCACATTGATTATCTAAGACTCCCATTTATCAGTTGATCAAAAAGAGCGGGCAAGCCCGCCTTCCTGACCTGAGAGACTCTCAAGCACTTCGGATAAATCTGCATTGAAAGGCTTTCAAGGAAGGATCAAGACTCAAGTGTGATCAACTCAGGGTCAGGAAGGCGGGTTTAGCACCCCAGCGGGGCTGCCCCGCCGGGGACCCCGCCTTGCCCCCGCTCTTTCGGAACTCTCACTCAACCACCTCAGGGTTTTATCTCGGCCGTTGGCCCCAGGTCGGTGGCGGTGGTTCCTTTACTGAACGATCAACCGGATGTTCTTTCAACATGCGCAGCGCTTCCGCAACGGCGCGTTCGAGTTGCGGATCGCGGCCGGCGATAACGTCCTTCGGCCAGTTTTCAATGTCAACATCAGGGCCGACACCTTCGTTCTCCACGGCCCACTTGTTATCGCGGGTAAAGAACCCGCCGCGTGGCGCAATCATTGCACCACCATCAACAAACGCCGGCGTGTCAGCCGTGTGAACCAGACCGCCCCAGGTTCGCTTCCCAACTAGAAGACCAAGCTTGCGACGCTTGAACATGTAGGGCATCAAGTCGCCGCCCGAGCCGGCCATTTCGTTAATGATCATCACCTTTGGTCCCCAGATGCCGGCGGAAGGACTCGTAAACGGATAACGATCTCCGGCAACGTTATTGAAGTAGCCGTCGAAGTCGCGCCCGAGCACATCGATGATGTAGTCTGCCGCTGAGCCGCCGCCATTGTAACGTTCATCAACGACCGCACCTTTCTTGTCTTGCTGTGAAAAGTAGTAGCGATTGAAACTCGTATAGCCGGGCTGGCCCGTGTTGGGAAGATAGACGTATGCGAGCTGGCCGTCTGAAAGTTTTTCTACCAATCTGCGGTTCGACTCGACCCACGCCCGCGTGCGCAGACCCTGCTCGCTGGCAACCGGTACGACGGTGACACTTCGCGCGCCTTCCAGCGAAGGCTTGCTGTTTACCGTTAGCGAAGTTTGCCGATTAGCCGAGCCGTCGAGCAACCTATAAATATTGTCGGGGGCCTTCAACTCGATGCCGTTAATCGCGAGGATGTAGTCGCCGACAGCGACATTCGCGCCGGGCGCAGCCAGGGGAGCGCGCAGTTCCGGATTCCAACTTTCGTTGTCGTAAATCCTTGTCACCCGGTAACGCCCATTCTCAATCGCGAAGTCAGCGCCCAACAGTCCACCCTGTACTGCCGGCACCTCAGGCATGTCGCCGCCGCGGACGTAGGAATGTCCAATTGCGATCTCGGCGCCCATCATATCGAGCAGGTAGTTGAGATCGGCGCGATGATTTACGTGCGGCAGTAACTCTCCATACATCTCCTTCATCTTCGGCCAATCAGCGCCGTGCATATTGGGCACGTAGAGATAATCGCGCTCATTGCGCCAGCCCTCGTTGAAGATCTGTTGAAACTCCTGCCGCGGATCGAGATACATCCGCAGCCTCGCGTTCAGCCGTCCCTGCCCGGCAGTCGGCGGGTTTCTATCAGCGTCAACCAAAAACAACGATGGCGGTTGCGGTGGTCCCGCCGGCGCTTGCCCGAAACCTCCCGCGACCGGTGTTCGATAAACTAACTTGTGCCCGTCGGCACTGACATCGTAAGCAGCGACGCCGGTCACGAACGACGCCGCTTTGCGATCGCTCAGGCGATAGCGCCACAGCTCACTTCCTCTGGGGCTGGCAATGCCCTCCTGTCCGCGAGGCGAACTAGCCTCCAGGAAAAACACGGTACCCTCAGCTCCGGAGCGCAGATCCGAATACTGTCGCTCCGGAATCCCCGTTACGGAAACAATTCTTTGCTGCAACCCATCGAAGTCGATCGAAACTGTCACCGGCGGGCGCGAGCGTCGCGGAGTTTGTGCAGGCTGCTCGCCTTGCGAGTTGTCGTTCGAGGAAGATGAATCAGGAGCCTCGCCTTCCGTGCGATTTCCGCGACCGGAGCCTGGTGAGGGATTCGGTGTCGCGCTGCCTACGCCTTTGTCTTCATCACTCTCCGGTAGTAATGGACTGGCTTCAGTTTTTTTCAACACCGCAACGTACAAACCGAAGTTTTCGTCGTGGTCATACGAGGTCATGTCGAGCCATTGCGAACGCAGGCCAAAATCTGTCGACGCGAGAAACCAGAGATACTTTCCACTCGCATCCCACGCCGGCGAGAGGGCGTCCGCGAGTCCATCTGTGACCTGCTTCGTCACACCGGTTTCGACGTTGCTGATAAAGATCGCGTGATACAGCGAACGCAGACGGCTGGCGTAAGCCACCCACTTTGAATCAGGACTCCAAACCGGATCGAGCGTGCGGTTTGGCACCATCCACGGATCGTTGCCGACAACCTTCGCCTGACCGCTGGCTACATCCAGCACCCAAACTTTCAAATTGGTATCGCTGAACAGTAGCTTCTTCGAATCAGGCGACCAGGACGCGGTGTAGTAGTGCGTGGGATGATTGAGCACAATTTCGCGCGGCGGCGTCAGGCCGTCCTGAGCTTCAACGTAGAGACGATACTCTCCTGACTTGTCGCTGAAGTAGGAAATGAATTTTCCATCCGGAGACCAGGCTGGATCGCGCTCGGCGGAGCTGCTCGAATTTGTCAGATTGCGTATGTCGCCCTTCTCGGCAGGAATCGTGAAGATCTCTCCGCGTGCTTCAACGAGCACACGCTTGCCGGTCGGCGAAAGCGACATGTTTGTAATGCGCGCGGTTACGTCTTTCCAGTTTGACATCATCCAGGGAAAGTCGCCGGCGGCGGTTATGTTGACGATATGTTCTTTGCCGTTCCCGGGATCCAATTCGTGTACGTAACCGGCCTGCTCAAACACTAGTGAACCAGCGCCCGAATCGATCGTCTTAACATCGAAGTCGGTGAACTTCGTAAGCTGTGACAGTTTTTTTGTCTTAGTTTGGTATTCCCAAATGTTGGCAACGCCATCGCGATCAGAAATGAAATAGACCGCGTCGTCGATCCAAACCGGGTCGACGTCTTTCGAGTCGGTCCAGGGTGGTGAAGTGAGATCGTAGCTCTTCAGATCGACAATCCAGATCGGACGATTCTGGCCGCCCCGATAGTTGCGGCGCTCCTCGTCCCACGAGTTGTTCATACGATAGGCGACGCGAGTGCCGTCCGCGGAAATCTTGCCCTGGTAGGCGCGTGGCATTGGAAATGGTTCTTCAATGCCGCCGGATGCGGGCACGGTCCAGAAACGTGGCGTACCGGCCGGCGCCCAGGTGGCGCGTGTCGATGAGAACAGAACAGACTTGCCATCGGCCGTCCAGCCCTGAACCAGATCGCCGCCCGGATGCCAGGTAAGCCGGCGCGGTTCACCGCCATCCGCCGGCGCCACGTAGACGTCGAGATTTCCCGCATACTCGCCGCTGAATGCGATCCACTTCCCATCTGGCGAGAAATGCGGATTCGATGTTTGACCCTGGAAGCTGGTGAGCCGGCGAGCTCTGCCGCCCGAGCGCGGGACCGTCCAAATGTTATTGGCATAAGCAAAGGCTATTTGCGACGTGCTCACGGTTGGCGCGCGCAGCAGGCGAGTTTGCGCATTCGCCGTTTGTGCCTTGGCGGCAAACAACGCGAAGACAAGACCACCGATCGCGAATGCCGCGAACAGGCTGCGATTAGGAAGTGGACTAGCACAACGGCGGCAAGGCTCCGCCGTCAAAGTTCGCTTAAGCATGTGGTGGTTCCTCCAGACAGGTCGGGTGATTGCGCGACACTTTTAGCATGAAGCCGCGCAACTGAGCCAGCCAAAAAATTGTTGACGACGAATATCAAACCAGAGCGGCAGCGAGTGTGAAAAACCGCGTTCGCAGCGCCAAAGGCGCGGAATGTAAAAGCCTGGGGCAACGCCCCAGGTGGAAGCCGGCGATCCTCCCGAGCGCTGAAGGCGCGCAATGATGGAAGTCGGATCCTCGACGACAGCGTTTTCTTTACCGACATGATTTCGCGCTTTCAGCGCTTTAAGATTCCTTTACACCTTCACCTGGGGCGTTGCCCCAGGCTTTTACATTTCGCGCCTTTGGCGCTGCGAGGTCTCACTTCATACGACTGCAGCTTTACGAAACTTTGGATTTCAACCGAGAGTCTGGAACTGAAAAAAACAATCGCGCCGCTTAAAAAACTTTCGTAGTATTTGCCGAAACTAATTGCGAGTGGCGACGTAGTAACCGACACAGCGGACACTCGGCACTGATGTGCAATTATTTCATGTCGTCTCCCTCTTCCGTGTGAACTGAGGCACGGGTTCCCACAAGCTCTATGGAGAAGCTAATGACTAACTCGCAAAAATCCCTCGTCGCCTTCGCACTGTTGTCAGCCATCAGTCTGACGGCCGTATTTGGCCAGACCGGTCGTGGCTACGATGTCTCGAGCATGGACAAGAATACTTCGGCCTGTACAGATTTTTATCAGTACGCGAATGGCACCTGGCTCAAGAACACTGAAATCCCTGCCGCCTACTCGTCGTGGGGCGCTTTCAACGTGCTGGCCGAAAACAATCGCAAGGTGCTGCACGAGATTTTGGAAGAGGCTGCGAAAAAAACCAACGCCGTTAAGGGCAGCAACGAACAGAAGATCGGCGACTACTACGCCAGCTGTTTGGATGAAACCAAGCGTGAAGCCGAAGGCATGAAGCCGTTGATACCGGAACTTGCGCGCATTGAAAAAATTCAGGACGCGAAAGACATGCAGGCGCAGATTGCTTACATGCACCGCCATGGGATTCCGACATTGTTCGGCTACGGCTCGTTGCCTGATCTGAAAAACAGTTCAATGGTTTTAGGTGCTGCGGGCCAGGGAGGGCTCAGCCTGCCGAACCGCGATTACTACACCAAAACTGATGAGACTTCCGTGAAGTTACGCGAAGCTTTTGTTGGCCACGTGGCGAACATGTTTCAGTTGGTAGGCGACACGCCTGAGCAGGCGAAGAAGAACGCGCAGGTGGTGCTTGCTTTTCAAACCCGGCTCGCTCAAAACTCGCGCACACCGGTCGAACTGCGCGATCCCACCACGCAATACCACCTGATGAACCCGGCACAGTTGAAGGAACTGACCCCAGCCTTCTCCTGGGAAGACTACCGAAAGGGTGCGGGCGCGCCAACCACGGGCGATATCAACGTTGCCCATCCGGAGTTTTTTACCGGCCTCAACAAAATGTTTACTGAAGTGTCGATCGCCGATTGGAAGACTTATCTGCGTTGGCATCTGATTACCGCGGCCGCGCCGGTTCTGTCATCCAAATTTGAGATCGAAAACTTCAACTTCTTTGGCAAGACGCTTGAAGGCCGAAAAGAACAACTGCCGCGCTGGCGTCGCTGCGTCTCAGCTACCGATGCCAGCCTCGGCGAAGCTTTGGGCCAGGTCTACGTTGCCCGCACTTTCACACCAGAGTCGAAGGCCCGCATGCAGACAATGGTCAACAACTTAATCGCCGCCTTCCGCGAACGGCTGCAAAAACTCGACTGGATGAGCGATGATACGCGCAAGCAGGCGATCGCAAAGCTCAATGCTTTTGGCCAGAAGATTGGCTACCCGGACAAGTGGATCGACTACTCGACGCTTAGTGTTTCGCGTGACTCGTATTTGGCAAACGTTTTGCGCTCCAGCGAGTTTGAGCAGATGCGTGACTTCAACAAGATCAACAAGCCGGTGGACCGGAAGGAATGGGGTATGACTCCGCCAACCGTCAACGCCGGCTACAACGTGCTCAACAACGACATCTCGTTTCCGGCCGGGATCCTGCAGGCGCCCTTCTTCAATCCTGACGCCGACGATGCGATCAATTACGGAGCCATTGGCGCAGTCATCGGTCATGAAATCACGCACGGCTACGACGACTCGGGCAGCGAGTTTGACGCCATGGGCAACTTGAAAAACTGGTGGACGGAAACCGACAAGAAGAATTTCGATGCGCGCGCTGACTGCGTAATCAATCAGTTCAGCGACTTCGAAGCCGAACCTGGTTTGCATCTGCAGGGCAAACTGGTTTCCGGCGAATCGATTGCCGATCTGGGCGGACTTTACCTCGCTTACAACGCCTACCTGAAGTCGCTCGAAGGCAAGCCGCGCCCCGCTGAGATCGACGGCTTCAGCCCGGAGCAGCGCTTCTTCCTTGGTTACGCACAAGCCTGGGCCGAGAAAGATACGCCCGAAGCCACTCGACTCCAGGCACAGTCTGACCCGCATCCGCTCTCGCGCTTCCGCGTCAACGGGCCGCTCTCAAACATGCCGAAGTTTGCCGAGGCGTTTCAGTGCAAGACAGGCGATGCGATGGTGCGTGAAGAAACGAAGCGTTGCCAGATTTGGTAGCAATTGTGTTCCTGGGAAACACCCGATCGTATTTGTGGGACCGCGGGCGTCCCGCCCGCAAATGCAACGTAGGCGCGCAGGTTTAGGGGACGCGAACTTAGAATAAAGTTTTTTCGCGCTTCGCGCTCATTGCGGGCGGGACGCCCGCGGTCCCAGACAATCACCTGAGGATAATTTGCATGAACATGAAGTCATTTATCGCGTGCGGGTTGCTTTTGTCGCTGGCCGTCGTAACGATCCTTGGACAGTCTCCCCCCAGTTTTAATCCCGCCAATATCGACAAGAGCACGCAAGCCTGCACCGACTTCTATCAGTATGCGGTGGGTGGCTGGCTGGCGCGCAATCCTATCCCCGCCGCCTTTCCTACCTGGGGCGTCGACAGTGCCCTGGAGGATCAGAACCGCGATATTCTGCGCCAGATTCTCGAAGCCGCCGCGCAAAACCCAAGCGCGGCGAAGGGAAGCAGCGAACAAAAGGTCGGGGACTTTTATGCCAGCTGTATGAATGAAGCGAAGATCGAGGCTGATGCCATCGCGCCGCTTTCCGCCGAACTGTCGCGCATCGACAAGATCAAAGATCAGCGCTCGCTGCAGGAAGAGATCGCGCACCTTCACGCCACCGGTGTCAATGCCTTGTTTCTCGTGGGCTCCACGCAGGACGCAAAAAACAGCGCCGAGGTAATTGTTCAGATATGGCAGGGCGGACTTGGACTTCCTGAAGGTGAGTATTACTTCAAAACTGATGACAAGTCGAAAGAGATTCGCGACGCCTACGTCAAACATGTCGCGAAGATGTTTGAGTTGCTCGGCGACGATTCGGCGAAGGCTGCAGGCGAAGCTCAAACAGTAATGAACTTTGAAATGAAGTTGGCTGAGGCCTGGATGCCGCGCGTTGAGCGGCGCGACCCGCAAAAAGTCTACAACCGCAAGACGATTGCTCAGCTGAGTGCGCTGGCGCCAAACTTTGATTGGTCAGCGTATCTAAAGAACGTCGGCATCAGTCGTCACACTGATGCGACCATCGGTCAACCGAAATTTGTTGAGCGGATCAATCAGCAAATGGTCAGCATGCCGATGGCTGACTGGCAAACATATCTGCGTTGGCGGTTGATAAATTCCAGGGCTGCAAATCTTTCCCAAAAGCTTGTCGCCGAAGATTTCGATTTCAAGGGCCGGGTACTAACCGGCGCGACTGAACTTCTTCCTCGTTGGAAGCGTTGTGTTTCGGCTGCTGATAACGAGATGGGTGAAGCGCTTGGCGAAGTTTACGTAAAGAAGGCTTTTCCACCGGAAGCGAAACGTCGCGCCCTGGAGATGGTCGCTAACCTGGTTGCGGCTCTACGCAGCGACATCTCAACGCTCGGTTGGATGAGCGATCCGACGCGAAAGCAGGCCATCACCAAACTGGAAGCGTTTATCAGGAAGATTGGTTATCCCGATAAGTGGCGCGACTACTCGGCCCTCGCGATCGATCGCGGCCCCTATGTTAGTAATGTGATCCGTGCCGATAGTTTTGAAACTGAGCGAGACCTGCGCAAGATTGGACAACCAGTCGACAAAACCGAATGGGGCATGACGCCGCCCACCGTAAACGCTTACTACAATCCCGCCATCAACGAGATCGTTTTTCCCGCCGGCATCATGCAGCCACCTTTCTTCTCCGTCAGCTTTGACGATGCGATCAACTATGGAGCGATGGGCACTGTCATCGGTCACGAGATGACGCATGGCTTCGACGATCAGGGCAGGCAGTATGACGCTTCCGGTAACCTTTCAAACTGGTGGACCGATGCCGACATGGCGAAGTTTAAGGAACGCGCCGAATGCATCATCAAGCAGTTTGACGGCTTCGAAGTCGAGCAGGGTTTGTTTCAAAATGGAAAACTGGTGCAAGGGGAGTCCATCGCAGACTTAGGTGGACTAGTTGTAGCTTATGCAGCTTTTCAGAAGTCGCTGGAAGGAAAGCCACGTCCGGCAAACATCGACGGGTTTACTCCCGAGCAGCGTTTCTTCCTCGGCTATGCATTTTCCTGGGCGACCAACGTGCGACCTGAGTTTGCGCGTTTGATGGTTGCTACTAATCCGCACCCGCTGCCGAAGTTTCGCGTTAACGGGCCACTCGCAAACTTCCCGGCATTTGCGGAAGCGTTTCAGTGCAAGGCCGGCGACGCGATGGTGCGTGAAGAAGCGAAGCGTTGCCAGATCTGGTAGCCAGTAATAATTCTGGGGCAGGTTCAAGTAGTTCGGAGTTCAACCTTAGGTTGGTGCTGGAGAAGACAAGCTAAAGCTTGAACTCTGAACTGCTTGATCCCAGTTTGGATTTTGCCGGCCGGGGATAAATGCGGATAATAAGGATCCCGATAATGCCACGTTGATGCCGAGCCGATTCGAGTTTAACTCTGCGATAATTTAAGAGGAGACACCATGAAGACTCTAAGACGTTTCTACATTTCTATCTTTGCCGTCCTGCTTGTGCTTGCTGGATCATTGATCGCGTCTGCACAAATTCGGACACCCCGGCCGAGTGCAAAAGCCAGCGTTATGCAGACAATAGGCGTGACGGATGTGACCATCACCTACAGCCGTCCGGGCGTGAAGGGCAGAACAATTTGGGGCGACCCCTTACCCGAGCAGGCTGCAACTAAAGGCGAGGCTACACTTGATGATCAAAACGTACGTCCCAAAGGCGCGCCCATAGTTCCGTGGGGTCATGCCTGGCGCACCGGCGCCAATGAAGCCACGCAGTTTGTCGTAACTGACGACGTTTTTATCAATGGCCAGAAGCTTCCGGCGGGCAGTTACAGCCTGCACACAATTCCCACCCATGACGAGTTCACCATTATCTTCAACAGCGTCGCGAACCAGTGGGGCAGCTTTGGCTACGATTCCGCCAAGGACACCTTGCGAGTGAAGGTGAAGCCGGAGTGGAGCGAGCACAGCAAAGAGTGGTTGGAATATTGGATTGATCCGGTTAACGACACTTCAGCCCAGGTCAACATTCGCTGGGAGAAGGTGCGGGTCCCTTTCATCGTCGAAGTAAAGGACGTGCAGGGGCTGACTATGCAAAAGGCACGCGCCGCCGTAGCGGCTGCGAAGGCGGACGACTTTGTAACGCCCCTGCAAGCCGCAAACTACGCTCTTCAGAACAAACTGAGTGTTGAAGAGGCGATAGGCTGGCTCGACCATTCAATCAAGGTCAAGGAAACGATCGGCAACTTAGGCCTTAGGGCGCGCGTACTCGCCGAACAGGGCAAGACGGCCGAGGCCATCGCCGCCGGCGAAAAGGCGATCCAGGTTGGCAAGGACGCCAAAGCCAATCCAACACAGATCGCCAACATGGAAAAACTCGTCGCTGAATGGAAAGCAAAAAAGACATAGTTCCCAAGCAGGTCGACTTTGCAGAACCGCGGAAATGAATAACGCTGAAAGCGTTGGCCAATTCCAGCCCAGGGTTGCGCTTTGGCAACCCTGGGAAAACACATCCCATTCTCGAAGGCGGAACTCTGAAGGAGTTGCGCCGGCGTTGTTAACCGCAAACGCCACGCAACCCCTTCAGGGTTGCAAACAATCTCCTCGCATTTTTGCACCCAGGGTTTCAAAGCAAACCCTGGGCTGGAATTAGCCAACGCTTTCAGCGTTTCTCAATCTCCTGAACCTCCGACTCTTTGTGCAAAGTCGTTCACCGGCGCGACAATTAACGAGGAAGCCCTTGCCCGTGCGAGGGCTTTTCACTTCACGAACAACCGTAGAAATGTTATTGTTTTCAACATATCCCCGCTTCGTTTAGACACAATTGTCTGCTTCGTTTGAGGTGAAAAATATGAAAGCTCCAGCATCTCTTTTTGCGCGTTCACTCGCGGTTCTCTTGATGACACTCTTCGCCGTCTCGCCTGCCTGGGCAACCTGTGGCGGCGGTGGCGGCGGTGGCGGCGGCGGCATGTCTGGCGGCAGCAGCAGCGGCGGCGGCGCAGCTCCCGAGACTTACCCGGTGCCATGGAAAGTTCATGACGCTAAAACACCCCCGGCGAAGGGACTGGTTCTCTACTGGTTCCCGGCTTCCAAGGAAGAGATACAGAAGTCGAGCTTGCGCATGTCGCGCACGCTTTCTCTGTATGCCTCGCAGTGCATCTCGATGGAGTTGGCCGATACTCGCGTGGAGAACGCCGATAAACTCCTGGGCGATTCCAAGCTACCGGTCGCTGTCGTAGCAACTCCTGACGGTACGCCGGTCACCAAAGTTGAAAACACAGCTGGCAAGCTAAAAGTCGAGGCAGTAGAAAAGGTCCTCGTAACGGAAATGAAGGGTCGCGAGAGCGCTCTCGATCAACAGTTAAAAGACGCCAAGGCGAAAGCCGCGGCGGGGGAAAAAGAAGAAGCCATCAAGCTCTTTCAAGCCGTAGCCGAACAGAAGTGTATGTTTCCGGGCAAGGCGAAAAGTGCCGCGAAGGAACTGAAGAAGCTTGGCGTAAACGAGGTTGCGGGTCTGGCGGACGGTCCTGAGTTTGCCGTGCCGGTTTTTGACGCACGCCAGAGCGCTCAAATCGAACGGACCATGCAACTTGGCCTCATCGCCGAAAACGGCGCGCGGTATCTGGTCGCTGAGAAACTTTACCGGCGTGCCCGTTCGATGGATCCGGCGGATCCAACGCCCCTGCGTTACCTCGGCGAACTCTATCGCCATCACATCGGTGACTGGGACAGCGCGAAAACTGCCTTCAATGCGATTCTCAACATGCCGGCCGATCCGCTCTCGCGCGCCGTCGCGCTACACGGGCTCGGCAAGATAACAATCCATGAAGGAGAATTCAAAAAGGGACTTCATTTGATGGAGCAGTCCGTCGAGGAATACCCGCTGGCGCTTGCTTATCGGAATCTCGCCGTCTATTGGAATTCCGAAGGCGATCTGAAACAGGGCAACGCTTACACCCAGAAAGCGCTCGCACTCGATCCTAAAGATCCTTACAACATTGTGTTCGCCGCCGTCTTCATGGCTGCTTCGGGTCATAAGGAAGAAGCTCTGAAAGTTGCGCGCGCGAACGTAAATCTGCTGCCGGCTTCCTACAACCTGGCGGCAATCTACGCCCAGAATGGTCAGCGCGAAAAGGCGTTGGCATTTCTGCAACGCCACTTCTATCAATACGAGCGTTATCACGCAGTGCGCTCCAAGGAAATGATGGAAGCGCGGGTGGATGCCGTGTTTGATTCGCTGCGAAAGGACTCAGACTTCATCGCACTCACGCGCCACGCCGACGGGCGACTGATGATGCCGATGCAGGGCGTGCCCGCAACGCAGGTAAGTCCGGATCGGTAACATCGAAGTCATAGATCAAGTCAAAGAGGCGGGCTCCGGACCGCCTCTTCTCTTTGTGCTTGACAGTTTGTCCTACATTGCAG
>Ga0070698_100000125_pt1 | contig 66620 bp, 70 predicted proteins | sample KBSK1502metaG_FD_65477 | JGI IMG/M metagenome (GOLD analysis project Ga0070698, IMG submission 65477) | Corn, switchgrass and miscanthus rhizosphere microbial communities from Kellogg Biological Station, Michigan, USA - KBS K1-50-2 metaG | ecosystem: Host-associated > Plants > Roots >... | reverse complement strand
CGGATTGCGGGCGTTGTAGCGGCCGTCGTTGCCTTCCTGCAGCGGATTGAGCCGCGCCCAGGCGCCCTCGGTGGGGAAGGGGCCGGGCGCGATGGCGTTCAGCCGGATGCCGTGGCGGCCCCATTCGACGGCAAGGCTCTGGGTCATCACGGCGACGCCCGCCTTGGACATCGCCGAGGGCACCACGAACGGACTGCCGGTCCACACCCAGGTCGTCAGGATGCTCAAAACGCTCGCCTTGCGCTGGTCGGCGATCCAGCGCTTGCCGCAGGCGTTGGTCGTGTAGAAGGTCCCGTGCAGGACGATGTTGGCGATGGCGTCGAAAGCGCGCGGGCTGAGATCCTTGGTCTGGGAAATGAAGTTTCCGGCGGCATTGTTGACCAGCCCGTCGAGCGGACCGGCCTGCCAGATGCGCTCGATCATCTCCTCGACCGCCGTGGCCACCCGGATATCGACGGCATGGACGTCGACCCGCCGGCCAGGATGCCTGGCCATCACCTGCTGGGCGGTTTCTTCGAGGACGCCGCCGCGCCGACCGCAGATCACACAGTCTGCACCCAGCTCGACGAACCTCTCCACCATGATCCGGCCCAGCCCCGTGCCGCCTCCGGTGACGAGGAAGCGTTTGCCCTTGAAGAGATCGCTCCGGAACATCGTTCGCTGCCCTGTTGCATTGGCTGTGTGGTCTAGCGCGATGGGCTCGAACCGCACAAGGACTGTTGCGCCGGCCTTCCGGGGTGCTAGGATTTCCGCATAACAACATGGGATCGTTGTATGACGACCCAACAGGGAGAGACGGGCGGGGACGTCGGTACCGTTGAGCTGCGTGGTAAAGTCAAGTGGTTCAACGCCGTCAAGGGGTATGGGTTCTTGGCCCTCGACAGCGACAATAGCGACGCGTTCCTGCATGTGACGACACTCCGCCAGTCCGGGCATGAAGATCTCAAGCCCGGCGCAACGGTGGTGTGTGCCGGTGTCCGCGGTCCCAAGGGCTGGCAGGTCATGAAAGTGATCGACGTCGATTCGTCGACCGCCGTCGCCATCGCCCCCAAGACGCCGCCGGTGCCCGACGGCATCGCCATGGGCGATTACATCACCGCGCTGGTCAAATGGTACAACAACGAACGCGGCTACGGCTTCGTCACGCGCGAGGCCACTGAAGGCGACATCTTCGTGCACGCCGCCGTGCTGCGCCGCCACGGCATGGAATCGCTGGCGCCCGGTCAGAAGGTGATGATCCGCATCGCCGAGGGGCAGAAGGGCCTGCAGGTCATCGAAATCCGCGCGGCCTGATCGGCTGGGCCGCGGCTGGTCGTCTTGAGTTTGACCAAATCGGCCGGCACGCTTTATTCCATGGCCATGGCAATCATCGCTTCCCGGACGCGGCCCGGATCGTCGAAAATCGGCCGTCGCCTGCTGCTCGGCGTTCCGTTCGTCCTGGCGGCGGGCGCGGCTCTTGCGCAAGACGAGATCAAGTTCAAGCGCTCCTCCCTGGTCGTCGAGACCGCGGCCCGCGAGATCAAGTTCGACGTCGAGCTGGCGCTGAATGACGTCGAGCGGTCGCGCGGGCTGATGTTCCGCGACAAGCTCGGGCCCTACGAGGGCATGCTGTTCGACTTCCACCAGGAGGCGCCGGTCGGCTTCTGGATGAAGAACACGCTGATCCCGCTCGACATGGTGTTCATCGGCGGCGACGGCACGGTCCGCCACGTCCATGCCAATGCCGTGCCGCTGTCGACCGACACCATCCCGAGCCAGTTCCCAGTGCGGGCGGTGCTGGAGATCAACGGCGGCAGCGCCAGGCTTTTGGGCATCAAGCCCGGCGACAAGGTCAAGCATCCGATCTTCGGCAACGCCTAGCGCTTCGGTGCATTCAGCCAGCCGCGGTAGCGCACGATCAGTCCGGTGATCGGATGGTCGATCTCGACGTGGAAGCGAAAACGGCCGTCGGCGACGGTTTCAGATGATTGCGAGCGCGGACAGAGCCACATCGGAAGGGGCATGCCGAACGCGCTCCAACGGCGCAGGACGAGTCGCAGCCGAGGGCCATCGGCAACGAGCGCCATGGCGAAGACGAGCGGACCGAAGCGTTCGCAGAGCAGGCGTTCCGATCGGCCGCGACCGGCGAACTGGCGGCTCGAGAACGACTCATGGCCGAAGCGTCGCGTCCAGGTTTCTTGTGCGTCGCAGACGTCGAACCGAACGCTGACCGGCGTGTCTTCGACGGCCTTGGGAAAGCCGACGATGGCAGCGGCCAGACGCGCCAGCAGGCCCGTCCCGCGCTCGACGCTGGCGCGGCCCTGTGCGGATGCCGTGCCGCCGACATGATGCATGTCGCGAATTTCAGGTGGCAATCCGTGCCAGGCTGATCCCAGCAGGCGCGCGTACAGGGGCGAAGCATCGAGCGAGCCCTCTCTGACGCCCGTGTGGATCGTCCTTCGGGCGAACAATTGTTCGTAGTCGTCGAGTTCGAGATCGCGCGACGCTGCCCGTGCGCCCGGGGGCGGGATGCGCCGGTCGAGCGCCTTGCGCACCAGGGCCTCGACGGCCATCGAGGGAATGAGCGGCCCGTCATCGCCTTCGGCCACAAGATGCCAGGAGCGCTTGATCGGCTTGCCTGACGCGGCTCGGCCTTCGACTTCGACGAACATGCCGCCGCGGTGCTCGCCCCAGCACAGGCGATTCGAGGCGAAATGCATGAGCGGCGCCAGCGGCAGCAGCGATGACACCAGCCTCAATCGCACGAGCCAGGAGAGGGCGACCAGCGCGCGATGCAGCACTTCCGGAACCGGACCAGCGCCCATCCAGATGTCGCTGGCCTCGGGCCATAGGTGGGCCAGGGCGCGCAGATCGGGAACGTCGACCAGGGAAAACATCGTGGTCCGCAGCGGCAGGTGGCCGGGCGGAGCGATGGTGAAGCGCATGTGTTCGGTGAAAGGATGGCCGACGGCGGCTTTGCCCTGGCGCCTAAGCGGCGTGCGCTGGCCGGCATAGCTCGCGATGGCGCGGATCACGTTGCCGCCGACGCCGGCATAGGGCGACGGCGCGATGCCGGCCCGGATGGCATCGACGCGCGCCATGTCGCGACAGAGCCGCCGTACCACCGCTGCGGTCAGGACGGGGAAGCTGGAAACGCCGGACAGGACATAGACGCCGGCCGCGCGAGCCAACTCATCGAGGGCATCGACGCCTTCGACGAAATCCGATCCGTCGGCCAGGTCGAGGTAGTTTATGCCGTGGGCTATGCAGGCGCTGATGACGCGGTACGGGTCCTGGCCATAGGTTTGGAAGGGGCCGCTCGCATCGACGAGGATATCGGGCCGCAGCGGCGCCAATTGGGCGGCGAGGTCGCCGGATCGGTCGACGACCGTCGGCACCAGCCTGGCCTTGGCTTCGTTCCGGGCCTTGCAATAAGCCTCCGCCCGTTCACGCGAGCGGCCGGCGACGATCAAGGTGAGCCGTGGCTCGTTCTCCAACAATTCGACGATACGGCCGCCGAACGTGCCATAGCCGCCGACGATCAGAACGCCGAGACCGTCGCTCATCCAATGAACCGGTCGGCTTGGGAGCGATCGGGCAGGAAGCAGGTTTGCCTCGCCCCGAACCAGCGCAAGCGGTTGCGGGCGACGATGTCATAGAGCCAGTCGCGCACCGGGCGCGGCAGCAGCCGGGCGATCGAGACCAGCGACCATGGCCAGCCAAGCCGCTCGAAAATCCTGATCGAGCCCTCGGATTTGAACCAGGCCCGGCCGTCCTCGATCAGGATGTTGGTCTCGTATTCCGTGGGATCGAGGCCGAAGTGCCTGTAGAGGGCGGCGCCCAGCGGGGTCTGCGCGGCCATGAAGCGGAAACGGCGATGCCGATCGGTCCGCAGAATGAATTGGGCGAACGACGAACAAAGCACGCAATGGCCGTCGAAGACGAGGATCGGACGGTCGTCGGGAAAGGCAGGGACCGTCGGATCGCTCCGGTAGCTGAACGCATTGCGCGCCATGGCACCTTTCTACAACCCGCCGCGCCTACTCCCTAGCGTTTCAGCGCGCAGGTCATGCCGTCTCCGACGGCGAACAAAGCGAGGTCGATCCGCTCGTCGGCTTTCAGCTTGGCGTTGAGCGCGCGGATCGCCTCGGTGTCGGCGTCCTTGTCGGCGAGGTTGGCGACCGAACCGCCCCACAGCACATTGTCGACCAGGATGAGCCCGCCCGGGCGCACCAGCCTGAGGCAACGCTCGTAATAGGCGTCGTAATCCTCCTTGTTGGCGTCGATGAAGGCGAGGTCGAATTGGCCTTCGAGTCGCTTGGCCAAAAACCCGTCGAGCGTGGCCAGCGCAGGGCCGATGGTGAGCTCGATGCGGTTTTCCAAACCGGCCTCCTTCCAGTAGCGGCGGGCTATGCCCGTCCATTCCTGGCTCACGTCGCAGCACCAGAGCTTGCCGTCGGCGGGCAGGGCCTCGGCGATGCACAGCGAGGAGTAGCCGGTGAAGGTGCCGACCTCGACGGCGCGCCGCGCGCCGATGGCGCGCGCCAGCACGGCGATCTGCTGGCCCTGATGGGCCGAGATCTGCATGCCCGCCCGCGGCATCCTTGCCGTCTCTTCGCGCAGCCGGCGCTTGACGGGGCTTTCGCGCAGCCAGTTCGCGTCGACATAGTCGGCCAGCGCGCCGTCGATCCTGGGCCAGCTCTTCATGATCTCTCCTGTTTCTGATTACCTCGCGCGTCATCGACGTGGCGTGCCGGAGGCGCCATGTCCAGGGCATGAGCAACCTCCAGACCTTTGTCGAGACCTACATCGCCGTGTGGAACGAAGCCGACATCGAACGCCGCCGCGCCTTGATCCGCACCCTCTGGCAGGACGATGCCCGGCACCTCGCGCGCACGCTCGAGGCGGCGGGCCACGCCGGCATCGAAAAGCGCGTGACCGACGCCTACGAGAAGTGGGTGAAGGACAAGGGCAACGTCTTCCGGCTGCGCGACGGCGTCGACGGCCATCACGGCGCGGTCAAACTGCGCTGGGAAATGGTGCCGGCGGCCGGCGGCCAGGTGATCTCGATCGGCTTCGACTTCCTGGTGCTGGGCGAGGATGGCCGCATCCGCACCGGCTATCAGTTCATTGAAGCCTGACGGCGTGCTTCTTCAGCTGGTCGAGCGGCACGATGTGCAGCGTGACGGCATGCGTCGCCTCAAGCACGACCTGCGGCGCCGCCCCGCCATCGAGCGCTTCCTTCCAGCGGCTGGCGCACAGGCACCAGCGATCGCCCGGCTTCAGCCCGGCGAAGCCGTATTGCGGCAAGGGCGTGCTGAGGTCGTTGCCGTGCGCCTTGGAGAAGGCGAGGAACTCCGCTGTCATGACCACGCAGACTGTGTGCAGGCCGACATCCTCGCGGCCGGTGTTGCAGCAACCGTCGCGGTAGAAGCCGGTCAGCGGCTCAAGCGAGCAGGGCTGCAGCGCGCTGCCCAGGACATTGATCGACGGTGCGCGTCCCGGCCCCGGCCGGCCTTCTTCGGGTGTCTGATCGAACATGGCCCACCTTACCACCTGGAAATTGCGCTTTCGAGCGGCCCTCTGCACTGGTAAACAACCGCGCCACAAGTCCTGGCGGCGGGGCGTAGCGCAGTCTGGTAGCGCGTCTGCCTTGGGCGCAGAAGGTCGTCGGTTCAAATCCGGCCGCCCCGACCATGCCTCGGCCAGTGGGGGAGTATCGGTTTATGCAGGTTCGCATCTACAAGCCGGCCAAGACGGCCATGCAGTCGGGGCAGGGCAACACCAAGGAATGGGTGCTCGAGGCCGAGCCGGCGCCCAAGGAGCTCGATCCGCTGATGGGATGGACCGGCTCGCGCAACACCATGGAGCAGGTCAAGCTTCACTTCCTGACCCTGGAGGAGGCGAAGGCCCATGCCGAGAAGAACGGCTGGCGCTACACCATCGAGCTGCCGCATGCGCGCCACGTGAGACCCAAAGCCTACGCCGACAACTTTGCCTACAACCGGGTCGGCCGCTGGACGCATTGAGGGCCCTCACCCCGAGCCTTTGCGAGGGGTCTTGAAAAGTCCCTCGCTGCGCTCGGGATGACACCAGTGTGATATCCTGCGATCGGGCGCCCGTAGCTCAGGGGATTAGAGCAACCGCCTTCTAAGCGGTAGGTCGCTGGTTCGAATCCAGCCGGGCGCGCCACTTCGGTACAAAACTGGGCACGCCAGCCGCCGCGCGTTCGGCGTCCGCATGGGCCTGGTCGCGGATCGCGGCCGCTAGGAGTGGTGGCGCCTGTCTTTATCCTTCGAAAGCGTTCCTCGCGCGCACACTTCGCTTAAACAGCCTGTCCGCTCCGAGCCTCAGCCCGAAGCGGACAATGAATGCGTCGCCTATCTACCACGCCGGGCGTCGAGGCTAAGGCGGCCGGCGCCGAAGGCGACGATCTGCAAGAGACCACCGGCCATAGCGAAGTTCTTGAAGAAATTCAGAAACTGCATCTGATCGGCGAGATTGTTGTGGAATGTGAGCGCCGTCACGATGCTGAAAACGGCGAGGGTGGCCGCAACCAGGCGCGCACGATAGCCCAGCAGCAGTGCGACGCCGCCGAGCAGCTCGACCGCAATCGCGATGCCGAACGCGAGCACGGGCAGCGGAAGACCGACCGATTGGATGTAGCCAATCATCATCGCCGGAGCGGTGACTTTCGACACCCCGGAAAGCAGGAAGATCGGGGCGATCAGGATGCGGCCGGCGAGCGCCGGAATCGCGCTTTTCGTGAGCGAAGATGCCGAGGCAGTCGGTGCGTCGCGGAAATCGGAATTCAGAGCGTTTGTCATGATGAAATCTCCTGTGTTTGAGCTTTGAGTGAAGTAGCGGGGCACTGCCCCCGCCGAGCTGCCGAGCTCAAGCGGCTGCGGAGTCGAAGAAGAGGTAGAGCGCGGCGATTTTGCCCTCGCGGACGATGATGAAATCGACGCCGGCATAGGCGGGCGGACCTTCCGGTGGACCGGATACCCAGCGGACGCGGCCCGCGTTGTGCAGCTCCTGCGGCGCGGCGGTCGGCGTATAGCGGAAGGTCGGGTGGGTTGCCCGGATCACGCCGGCGATCCGATCGATCTCGTCGCGTCCGCGATGGACGGTGCCGGGTTGGTAAAACACGGCATCCTCGGTGAAGATCTCGTCGATCGCCGCGCGCCGGCGCTGGGGGTCGCCCTCGCCGAACACGTCGTCAAGATTGCGGATCAGCAGCGTCGAAATGCTCTGTGACATGGTTGCTCTCCTGATGGGGATTCAGCGGGGCAAGGGTCAGATCTGGACCTGACCGCCGTCGATGAAGAGCTCGACGCCGTTGATGAAGCTCGCCTCATTCGACACCAGGAACAGCACGGCCTTGGCGATCTCTTCGGGCTGGCCGATGCGGCCGGCGGGGATGAGGCCGGCGAGATAGCCCTTGGTGCCCTTCGCTTGCTCGCCGCCGCCGAACAGCACGTCGAGGCCGGGCGTTTCCGTCACCCCGGGGCTGACGGCGTTGACGCGGATATGCCGGTCTTTGAGGTCGAGCATCCAGTTGCGCGCGAAGCTGCGCACGGCCGCCTTGGTCGCCGAGTAGACGCTGAGCGCGGGCGTGCCCGAGACACCGGCTGTCGAGGAGGTGAGGACGATCGAGGCACCATCGCGCAGCAGCGGCAGCGCCTTCTGGACGGTGAACAGTACGCCCTTCACATTGGTGTCGAAGGCGCCGTTGTAATGCTCCTCGGTGATCGCGCCGAGCGGCGCGAACTCGCCGCCGCCTGCATTGGCGAAGAGAACGTCGATCTGGCCACCCTGCTGCTGAACAGCGTCATAGAGACGGTCGATATCGGCGAGCTTGCTCATATCGCCCTGCACGCCGCTCACGCGGCCGCCGATCTGTTTGATTGCGGCAGTGAGCGCTTCCTGGCGGCGGCCGGTGATGAACACCGTAGCGCCTTCGGCTGCGAAGGCTTTGGCCGTGGCGAGGCCGATGCCGCTCGTGCCGCCGGTCACCACAACCACCTTGCTGTCGAACCTGTGGGGCATTGTCTGTCTCCTTCGTTGGAGGCCATTCGGCGGTGCAGAAGACATGTATCCAGAACGATAGTGCTAATAGTCCGCATTTGTGGCACTTAGCGTTCTATGGGAGGAACGCTGATGCGGGCGGACTTAAACGATTACGTCTATTTCGCGGAGGTGGTCGCCCATGGCGGGTTCGCCGCCGCCGGGCGCGCATTGCGCCAGCCGAAGTCGAAGCTCAGCCGGCGCATCGCCGGGCTGGAGGCGCGGTTGGGCGTTCGGTTGATCGAGCGGTCAAGCCGGCGGTTTCGGGTGACGGAGGTCGGCCAGTCCTTCCATGAGCGCTGCCGCGCCATGCTGCTCGAAGCAGAACAGGCGGAAGCCGTGGTCGCCGAGGCGCAGGCCGAGCCGCACGGCCGCATCCGTTTCAGTTGCCCGACTGGCATGGTGGAGGTGATCGCCGCGATCGTGCCGCCATTCCTGAGCCGCTACCCCAAGGTGCGATTACAAATCCTCGCCTCCGATCGCTCGGTCGACCTGATCGAAGAACGGATCGATGTGGCGCTGCGCGTGCGGAGCGCGCTGACCAGCGACGCTGCGCTGACCATGCGCACGCTCGGCCATTCGCGACGGATCCTCGTTGCCAGTCCGCAGATGGCAGGGCAGGTCCGCAGCGACATCGCTGCGCTCAGCGCGCTCCCCACGCTGAGCACAAGCGACGATGCGGGGGAGATCGAGTGGCACCTTGAGCGCGAGGACGGCGTGCGCGAGGTAGTGCGCCACGAACCACGCATGAGCTGTGGCGATTTCGCGGCCGTGCGCGTAGCTGCGGCTGCCGGCCTTGGCATCGCGCTCCTGCCCGACCATGTCTGCGGGGAGGCGCTCGGCAATGGCCAACTCGTCCGTGTGCTGCCGGATTGGAGCGGCCAGCAGGGCATCCTTCACATCGTCTTCACGACCCGGCGTGGCCTGCCGCCTTCGGTCCGGGCCTTGATTGACCATCTCGCCGTGCACGCCTCCAAGGGCGATCTCTCGTCCCGGTTTGGCCGGTAAGGCGAGTCGCTGGACGGTGCTGCCGCATTCGGCTGGCGTAGGAGATCGCCAGCCTCAGAGCGCGACGCCCCAATCCGACGCTGCCGGCCGATGATCAGGCCGCGTCCGAGAAATAGTCAGGATGGATCAGTGGGGCTCACGGGACCCGCACACCACGCAAGCCGGCTTCCTCGATAGCCTTCTGCACGGTGCCATCGGAACGCAGGCGGTTCACGAACTCGTCGATCGTGGGAAGCGCAGCGGCGGCTCGCTTACGCACTCCGACCGCCATCTCGACCACGTTGAAACGTCCCGGCAGCACGCGTGCACCAGGCAAAGCATCGGCGACCCGATGGGCCAGGTGCAGGTTCTCGCCGTAAACGTCGGCCCTTCCCATTGCCAGCGCTTCGCGCGCCGGCTCGAACCCACCGGGCACCGGAATAATCTCTGCATTCTTGATGAGGCGTAACAGAACAGCGTGTGGCGCGCTCCCTTGCGCGACCGCGATCTTTACTCCAGGACGGTCAACCTCCTCGGCAGTCGTCGGCGCGGCGCCGTGGCGGGCGACATAGCCGTTGTCCACCTCCATGAATGTCACGCTGAAGGCGAGGTGGTCCGCGCGGGCGGGATCGCGTGCGGCAATCCCGATGTCCCATTCATCCGTTGCGAGGCTCTCGTTATATCGCGCGGGAGTGTCGTAAGCTTTCAGTTCGATGGGGACACCGAGATGCGCAGCGAGCGCTCTGGCGACGTCGACCGAAACGCCACCAATGGTGCCGTCCGGTCGGCGTGTCACCAGCACGGGATTCGAGGCGATTAGAGCGGCACGCAATTTACCAGTCGGGCACAAGGTGGCGACGGCAGAGGTGAGTTGTGCGTGCGCCTTGGTCGTCCAGGCGATGGTCAATGCTGAGATTGCCGCAGCAACCGCCTCTCGCCGTGTCCACATCATGCACTCCCAATACGGCAACGATTTACCCCGGCTGGCCCGGCCGACCCCGGCGGGTCCGGTTACTCAGGTGAAGCGGTCCACCAAGAAGGCGAAGTACGACATCGCAGGTCGTCGCAGTCTTGACGATTGAAGCGAGGAACAGGCTTCGGCATCATAGGGCCACGGCGAACACGGAGTGCCCATTTTCATCGACCGTGGCGCGCCAGTCGCGCGCTTGAGGGCGCTAGTCCAAGCCGGCGCGGCGAAAGCCCTCCAAATAGTGTTCCCGGTCGGCGTCGAGTTTGATCGGCATCTGGTTTGCCACCCACGCCAGGCAGACGTCAGGCTGGGCACGCCGTAGCTCCTGCAGCGCGGCCGCGGCAACGTCGGCCTGTCCGGCCATGCCGGCGGCGGCGGTGAGCACGCGGTGGGCGCCGACGAAATCGCCGCGAAGACGGAGCGACTCGCGCGCCAGCTGCATCGCTTTTTCGTAGTTGCGCCCGACGAACTGGGCGTAGGAGGCGGCGCCATAGTAAAGCGCCGACAACGGGTCGCGCGGGCTGAAGCGCAACGCGCGGTGAACGGCCTCCTCGGCGTCCTGCCAGCGACCACTATAGGCCAGCGCGACGCAGTAGTAGCATTGCGCCAATGAGAAGTTCGGGTTGAGCCGCAGCGCCGCTTCGAATTCGGCGAGAGAGTCGTCGAATCGCCGCGCGAACAGGTGAATACATCCCAAGGCGTGGTGCGCCCAGGGGTCCTCGCTGTCGGCCCGGATTGCGTCCAGCGCCGCACGTTCGGCGATCGGGGCAATCGTCTTGTCGGCCCAGCCCATGTGGACCCCAAAAATATGGCTGGTCGCGAGCAAGCCCAGCGCCTGGCCATAGGTGGGATCGATGGCGATCGCTCTGTCCAGCAGTTCCTGCGCGACGATGTTGTCCTGCCGGGTTACCCGCCAGTAGTGGGAGAGGGCCCGCATGACCAGGTCCCAGGCATCCAAGCGCTCGGGCGGCTTGCGCCGGGCGCGAAAATTTTCTGCGGCATAGATCTGCGGCTCGATCGCGGCGACGATGGCCTCGGTGATCTCGTCCTGGACCGCGAACACGTCGGCGAGATTGCGGTCGTAACGTTCTGCCCAGATGTGGCTGCCGGTGACCACGTCGTTCAGCTGCGCGGTGATGCGCACGCGGTCGCCCAGCTTGCGCACGCTGCCCTCGACCACGTAGTTGGCGCCGAGTTCCTCGGCGACTTGCTTCATATGGACCGCTTTGCCCTTGTAGATGAACGAAGAATTGCGCGCGATCACGAAGAACCAGCGCAGCTTGCTGAGCGCGGTGATGATGTCCTCGCTGATGCCGTCTGCAAAATAGTCCTGCGCCGGATCGGCACACATATTGAGGAAGGGAAGCACCGCAATGACGGGCCGCTCGGGCAGCGGCAAAGCGAGGCGTGACGGCTGGCGGAGCTCATCCAGCAGCGGCGGATCGGTCGCGAGCGCCGGTTCGGCGCCGTTCGGCTCGGCCCGCACGTCGCCGACGAAGCGCAGCCCCTTGCGCGCAATGGTGCGGATCAGCTTTTGGCCGTGGCCGCTGTCGCCGACCGCCTTGCGCGCGGCGTAGATGCGGCTGGTCAGGGTCGCCTCTGACACGATCCGGCCGCCCCAGACCGAAGCGATGAGATCGTCCTTTGTGACGACGCGGTTGCGGTTTTGCACCAGGCAAATCAGCAGGTCGAGTACCTGCGGCTCGACTGCAACGGATTCAGAACCACGGCGCAACTCGCGCCGGTCGATGTCAAGCGTATGATCGGCAAAGACAAACTGCACCTTGCGGCCCCCGTAAAGCACTCTCGCGCGATAATCGATCTCAAAAAGCGGCGAAATTGAGCGCGGTGCCGTCGCCACACGGCGTGCGCACGGGGCGGTAGCAGAGCGCGAGCGATAGCACACGCAGAAAAGCTTCAGGTCATCCTCAGAAAAATCAATGCCTTCTGCATGGCGGCTTCAAGCGGGTCATCCGATCCACGTTTAAGCCTGCGGCCAGGTGCCGACGTGCCTCTACGCGGTGCCGAAACCCCGAAAGGACCACGTCCATGGCCATCAAGGCGACCTTTTCCCCAAGCGCCAGCTTGCTGTCGGTGTTCGGCGACAACCCCGACGACCTGATCACGGTCAGCCGCGACGCGGCCGGAAAAATTCTAATCAATGGCGGGGCGGTTTCGGTTCAGGGCGGCCAACCGACCGTCGCCAATACCGCGCTGATCCAGGTGTTAGGCCAGGGCGGCAACGACACCATCACGCTCGACGAAAGCAACGGCGCGCTGCCCGCCGCTCAACTGTTCGGCGGTGCCGGAAACGACACGCTGATCGGTGGTTCGGGTGGTGACCTGCTGTTCGGCCAGGCGGGCAACGACATCCTCCTTGGCAAAGGCGGCAACGACCAGCTGTTCGGCGGCGCGGGCAACGACGTGCTGACCGGGGGCGATGGTGACGATCAAATGTTCGGCGAAGCCGGCAACGATCGCATGATCTGGAACCCGGGCGATGACAGCGACCTCATGGAGGGTGGCGACGGCACCGATACCGCCGAGGTCAACGGCGGTAACGGCGCCGAAACCTTCACGATCACGGCGAATGGCGCGCGCGTGCGCTTCGACCGCGTCAGCCCGGCGCCGTTCTTCCTCGACATCGGCACCACCGAGGAGCTCGTCGTCAACGCCAATGGCGGCGACGACGTCATCACCGCCGGCAACGGGCTGGCCAACCTCATCCATCTCACCCTCGACGGCGGCGCCGGCAACGACACCATCACCGGGGGCGACGGCAACGACACGCTGCTGGGCGGCGACGGCAACGACCTGGTCACCGGCGGGCGCGGCAACGACACGGCCCTGCTGGGCGCGGGCGACGACACGTTCGTGTGGAATCCGGGCGACGGCAGCGACACGGTCGACGGTCAGGACGGCAACGACACGCTGCTGTTCAACGGCGCCAACATCGCCGAAACGATCGACATCTCGGCCAATGGCGGGCACGCGCGGTTCACCCGCGACGTCGCCAACATCGTCATGGACCTCGACAATGTCGAGCAGATCCAGTTCAACGCCCTGGGCGGTGCCGACAAGATCACCGTCAACAATCTTGCCAACACCGACGTCAAGCAGGTCTCGATCAACCTGGCGGCGACCGGCGGAGGCGGCGACGGCGCGGCCGACCAGGTGACGGTCACCGGCACCGGCGGCAACGACCAGATCAACGTGGCCGGGGCCGGCACCAGCGTTGCGGTGACCGGGCTCAACGCACAGGTCAACATCGACGGTGCGGAGGCGGCCAACGACCTCCTGACGATCAATACCGGCAACGGCAACGACACGATCAACGCGTCCGCCCTGCCGGCGGGTGTCATCGGTCTCACCATCGACGGTGGCGCCGGCAACGACACCATCATCGGCAGCCAGGGTAACGACACGCTGCTGGGCGGCGACGGCAACGACACCGTGTTCGGCGGTCGCGGCAACGACGTGGCCCTGCTGGGCAACGGCAACGATACGTTCACCTGGAACCCCGGCGACGGCAGCGACATCGTCGACGGCCAGGCCGGCAGCGATACGCTGCTGTTCAACGGCGCCAACATCGCCGAGAACATCGACATCTCGGCCAACGGCAGCCGGGCGCGGTTCACCCGCGACGTTGCCAACATCACCATGGACCTCAACGACGTCGAGACCATCCAGTTCAACGCCCTGGGCGGCGCCGACAATATCGTGGTTGGCGACCTCTCCGGCACCGCCGTCAAGCAGGTCAACATCGACCTGTCGGCGATGCCGGGCAGCGGCCAGGGTGACGGGGCGGCGGATACCGTGATCGTCAACGGCACGGCCGGCGCCGACACCGTCACCGTCGTCGGCAGCGGCGCTTCGGTGGTCGTCAACGGACTGGCGGCGAAGGTGACGCTCGCCGGGACCGAGGGCGCCCTCGACTCGCTGACGATCAACGGCCTGGCCGGCAACGACACCATCAACGCCTCCGGCCTCAAGGCCGGCCAGGTCAACCTCACGATCAACGGCGGCGACGGCGATGACTTGATCACCGGCAGCCAGGGTAACGACACGGTCTTTGGCGGGCGTGGCAACGACACCGCGTTGATGGGGGCGGGCGACGATACGTTCGTCTGGAACCCGGGCGACGGCAGCGACACGGTCGACGGCCAGGCGGGCAACGACAGGCTCCTGTTCAACGGCGCCAACGTCAACGAGAACATGGAGATCTCGGCCAACGGCACGCACGCCCGGCTGTTCCGCGACGTCGCCAACATCACGATGGACTTGAGCAACATCGAGACGGTGGACGTCAATGCCCTGGGCGGGGCCGACACCATCACGGTCGGCGACCTGTCCAAGACTGCCGTCAAGCAGGTCGACCTCAACCTGGGCGGCGCCGACGGCCAGGCCGATACGGTCATCATCAACGCCACCAATGCCGACGATGTGATCAACGTCACCAACAACAACGGCGTCGTGACGGTGTCGGGTCTCGCCACCACGGTGAACATCTCCGGCTTCGACGCCAACGATCGCATCGTCATCAACGGCCTTGGCGGCGACGATGTCATCACGGCATCAGGCCTCTCGGGCATGCAGCTCATCGCCGACGGCGGTGACGGCGACGACGTCCTGGTCGGCAGCCCGGGCAACGACACGCTGCTCGGCGGGGCGGGAGACGACGTGCTGATAGGCAACGGCGGCGTGGACGTGCTCGACGGCGGTCCGGGCGGCAACGTCGTGATCAACGCCGCCACGCCTGCCCCGCATGTCGCAAGCGCCGCTCTGCTCGGCCAGTTCATGGCGTCGAGCTTCGTCCCGGCGGGCGGACCTCAGGGCGGCCCGCCGGTCGCCGACCCGGCGGCGAACCAGCCGCCTTTGCTGGCCCAGCCGCACGCCTGAACGCGACAAGCCCCGGAGAGCACGCATGAGCACCGAACATGACGGCGCCAGGCCAGCCGATCCGGGGCTCGAAGCCCTCGTGACGTTGCTGCGTTTCCAGGGTGTTGCTGCCGATCACGGACAGATCAGGCATCGCCTTGGAACGACCAAGGTAGGCGCACCGGAAATGCTCCGGTGCGCCAAGGACATCGGGCTCAAGGCGCGCCGCTATCGAACCGACTGGCCGCGGCTCGCCAGGACGCCCTTGCCCGCCATCGCGTCCCTGCGCGATGGCGGGTTTCTCGTCCTCGCCAAGGCTGCCCAGGACAAGGTCCTGGTCCAGTTGCCGCAGACGCCGCGGCCTGCCTTGATGACGCGAGACGAGTTCCTCGCGATCTGGGACGGCGGCCTGATCCTGATGGCCCGCCGGGCCTCCTTGTCGGATCTCACCCGCCGCTTCGACGTCACGTGGTTCCTGGGCGCGATCCACAAATATCGACGCCTTCTCGGCGAGGTGCTGGTCGCGTCGTTCTTCCTGCAGCTATTCGGCCTGATTTCGCCGCTGTTCTTCCAGGTGGTCATCGACAAGGTGCTGGTGCACCGCTCCTTGAGCACGCTGGACGTGCTGGCCGTCGGTCTGCTGGCGATCGCGATCTTCGAAACCGTTTTAGGCATCCTGCGGACCTATTTGTTCGCCCACACCACCAACCGCGTCGACGTCGAGCTCGGCGCGCGCCTGTTCCACCACCTGTTGGCTTTGCCGATGGCTTACTTCCAGGCCCGGCGCGTCGGCGACTCGGTGGCACGGGTGCGCGAACTGGAGAACATCCGCACCTTTCTCACCAGTTCGGCGCTCACCCTCGTCATCGACCTGTTCTTCACCTTCGTGTTCCTGGGCGTGATGTTCTTCTACTCGCCATTGCTGACCTGGATCGTGCTCGGCTCGTTCCCGTTCTACGTCGCGATATCGGCCGGGCTCACGCCGCTGTTCCGGCGGCGGCTCGACGATAAATTTCAGCGCGGCGCCGAGAACCAGGCGTTCCTGGTCGAGAACGTGACCGGCATCGAGACGCTCAAAGCCATGGCGGTCGAGCCGCAGATGCAGCGCCGATGGGAAGAGCAGCTCGCGGCTTACGTGACGGCGAGCTTCCGGGTGCTGAGCCTTGGCAACACCGCGAGCCAAGTGGTGCAGCTCGTCAGCAAGATCGCCACCGCCGGCATCCTCTATTTTGGCGCCAAGCTGGTCATCGACGGCGGCTTGTCGGTTGGCGAGCTGGTGGCCTTCAACATCCTGGCTGGCCGAGTGAGCGCCCCGGTGCTGCGTCTCGCGCAGATCTGGCAGGATTTTCATCAGGCCCGCCTGTCGATCGCGCGGCTGGGCGACATCCTAAACACCACGGCGGAGCCGACTTACACGGCGGGACGCGCGCGACTGCCGGCGATCCGCGGCAGCATCAGGTTCGACCATGTCTCGTTCCGCTACCGCATCGACGGTCAGCAGGTTCTGCACGATGTCACCTTCGATGTGCCGGCCGGACAGACGCTCGGCATCGTCGGGCCGTCAGGGTCGGGCAAGAGCACGTTCGCCAAGCTCGTCCAGCGCCTCTACGTCCCGGAAAGCGGCCGCGTCCTGGTCGACGGCATGGATCTCGCCATGGCCGACCCCGCCTGGCTGCGCCGCCAGATCGGCGTCGTCCTGCAGGACAACGTGCTGTTCAACCGCTCGGTGCGCGACAATATCGCCCTCGCCGATCCGGCGATGCCGATGGAGCGTGTCATCGCGGCGGCTCGCCTCGCGGGAGCGCACGATTTCATCCTCGAGCTCGGCGAAGGCTACGACACGATCGTCGGCGAGCGCGGCTCGACCCTGTCGGGCGGCCAGCGCCAGCGCATCGCCATTGCCCGCGCGCTGGTCGCCGACCCGCGCATCCTGATCTTCGATGAGGCGACGAGCGCGCTGGACTACGAGAGCGAGCGCATCATTCAGCAGAACATGCAGGAAATCGCCAAGAGCCGCACCGTCCTGGTCATCGCGCATCGGCTCTCGACCGTTCGGGCGATGGATCGCATCGTCACCCTCGAGCGCGGCCGCGTGGTCGAGGACGGCACCCACGACGGGTTGATCAAGACCGGCGGCCGCTACGCATCGTTGCACCGGCTGCAGGCGGGTATCCATGAAATCCACTAGGCTCGCCATTCCCGCCGCAGTGACCGCACGGGTCGTGCCGTTCAAGCCTGCGCCCGAGAGGCGCCGCGACGAGCTGGCATTCCTGCCGGCCGCTCTTGAGATCGTGGAAACGCCGCCGTCGCCGACCGGCCGGACGATCGCGGCAACCATCATCCTGCTGTTCTGCGCCGCACTGGTCTGGGCATGGTGGGGCACGATCGACGTCGTTGCATCGGCGACCGGCAAAATCGTGCCGAGCGGTCGCACCAAGGTCATTCAGCCGTTCGAGACTGGCGTGGTGCGCTCGATTCGGGTGCACGACGGGCAGGGGGTCAAGGCCGGCGACGTCCTGATCGAGCTCGATCCCACCGTAAACGCGGCGGACCGCGATCATCTGCAGGGCGATCTGCTCGCCGAGCAGCTCAACGTCGCGCGGCTGCGCGCGGCGCTCGCCGGGGGCGACGACCCCATGACCGACTTCGCGCCGCCCGTCGGTGCAGCCTCGACACTGATCGCCAGCCAGCGTCAGCTTTTGCTCAACCAGGTGATCGAGCACCGTGCCAAGATCGCCGCGCTCGACCGTCAGCAGGCGCAGAAGGAGGCCGAGACGGCCACGGCTGCAGCCGTCATCGATAAACTCGAGACGATGATTCCGGTCATCCAGCCGCGCGTCGACATCCGCAGGACACTGATGGAAAAGGACTTGGGCTCGAAGCTGATCTATTTCGAGACCCTTCAGCTTCTGATCGAGCAACAAAAGGAACTTGGCGTCCAGAAAAGCCATCTGCATGAAGCAGAGGCGGCCGTGGCCGCGATCCGCGAGACGCGCGGCCAGGCGGAGGCCGAATACCGGCGCGCACTCTCCGATGAGCTCGCCAAGTCAGAGCAAAAGGCGCTCGGGCTCGCCCACGAGCTGATCAAGGCCGAGCAGAAGACCAGGCTTCAACAGCTGACGGCTCCTGTCGACGGCATGGTCCAGCAGCTCGCAATCCATACGGTGGGCGGCGTCGTCACGCCGGCGCAGTCCTTGCTGGTCGTCGTGCCCAGCGAGAGCCGGCTGGAAATCGAGGCCATGGTACCCAATCGCGACATCGGCTTTGTCCACGAAGGCCAGCAAGCCGAGATCAAGATCGATACCTTCAACTTCACTCGCTACGGCCTTTTGCACGGCGAGGTGCTGAGCGTCTCGCAGGACGCCATCATCCGCGACCGCCAACAAGACCGTGCCAACGACCGCGGGTTGGCGACGGCCAACGAGACCAGCGAGCCGAAAGGCCAGGAATTGAACTACAGTGCCCGCATTTCCCTCGACCGCAGCCGAATGCAGATCGACGACCGGATGGTCAATCTGTCGCCCGGCATGGCGGTGACGGTGGAAATCAAGACGGGGTCGCGCACCGTTCTCAGCTATCTCCTGTCGCCGTTGCTCCGCTATCGGCAGGAGAGCCTGCGCGAGCGGTAAGGACCTTCCGGCTAAATCCGCACGGACGGAAAGGCGATCGAGCACCGACGCGCCTGCGGAATTGACTTGCAAATAAGTCGCAATTGCCCTTGAGTTTGTGATAATGACTCGCATTCGCCGGGCGGGACGACGCCGGCGCATGGCGAGGAGAGTGGAGATGTCGCGTCGTATTCCCGTGAAAACAGCCTTGGTCGGCCTGCTGATGACACCCTCCGCGGTGGCGCAGCAGGCCCCGGACCAGAGCGTTCCACCGGACCCCGCGACGCCGCCCACCGAGAACAAACCGGCCGATCCCAGTGCGGCGCCGGCGACCATGCAGCCCGTCACCGTCACCGGCTCGCGGCCCAGCGAGGATTTCCAGGTCACCAGGACGTCGATCAACCGGCTGGGTGCTCCGGACCTGATGGACGTGCCGCAGTCGGTCGTGGTCATCAACAAGGCGCTGATGCAGTCGCAGGGCGCCACCTCGCTCAGCAGCGCCATCCGTAACGTGCCCGGCATCACCATCGGCGCCGCCGAGGGCGGCCAGATCGGCAACAATTTCAACATCAACGGCTTCTCGGCCCGCACCGACATCTACCTCGACGGCATGCGCGACCGCGGCCAGTACTATCGCGATGTCTTCGCCCTCGATCAGATCGAGGTGCTGTTCGGCCCCGCCTCCTTGCTGTTCGGCCGCGGCTCGACCGGCGGCGTCATCAACCAGGTGATGAAGAAGCCCGGCCTCAAGAAGGCCAGCGAGCTCAGCGCGTCGGTCACGACAAACGGCCTGGTGCGCAGCACGGCCGACGTGAACCTGCCCTTCGGGAAGGACAGTACAAACGCAGCTCGCGTCAATGCGATGTTCCAATGGGGCAAGGCCTCGACGCTGGACATGACGACGGTGCAGGATTTCGGCTTCGCGCCGGCCGTCAAGTTGGGCATCGGCACGCCGACCGAGATCACCCTGCAGGCGCTGTTGCTGCACAACCACGACCAGGTGCCCTACGGTGTGCCGCCGTTGAACGGCTTTCCGCTGAACGTGCCGCGCAACACCGCCTACGGCTTCCAGGACGACTTCACCAACCAGGACGTCATCTCGCTGATGGCCACCGTCGACCATGCGTTCGACAAGGACCTGAAGCTGCGCAACCAGACGATGTTCAACTACGTGAACACGTTCGTGCGCGAGACCTCGGGCAACGCGGTGGGGACGGTGGGTCCGACCGGGTTCGTTCCCGCCGCCGCCGGTCCGGGCGGCACGCCCTACAGCGGCGCGCCGCTCAGCCAGCTCTTCGTGCGCCAGCAGAGCCGCGACCGCAACATCTACGACTTCTCGCTCGACAACCAGACCGAGCTGACGGCGAAGTTCGACACCGGGCCGTTCGGCCACAGCTTCCTGCTCGGCGCCGAGTTCGTCTACGAAAGCTATTGGAACCAGGGTTACTACCGCAACGGCACCTGCAACGGCGTTCCCCTACAGGCGGCCAACGCAACGACAGGCTTCGTCGGCTGCACGCCGGCCGGCTTCACGACCTGGCAGGGCTCGCCAGGCACCGCGCCGCAGCAATACGGCAACCTCGCGACCGCGCAGGCCTACACGGCGGCCGGCTACTTCAACGACACGATCCAGGTGCTGCCCGAGCTCAAGCTCGTGGGCGGCCTGCGCTTCGATTACTACTACGCACAGATCGGCAACTCGCAGAACTCGGCCAACCAGTTCGGCAACACCACGATCCCCTATGCTGTGCAGCCGATCACCAACTTGAGCGTGCGGACCGGCGCGATCTACGAGCCGACGCGGGCGCAGTCGTACTATTTCTCCTACAGCACATCGTTCAATCCCTCGCTCGAGCAGCTCGTGCAGACTACCGGCACCAGCCAGCCCCTGCCGCCCGAGCAGAACCAGAACTTCGAGCTCGGCGTCAAGTACGAGTTCTTCAACGGCAACCTGTCGCTCAGCGGCGCGCTGTTCCAGATCACCAAGACCAATGCACGCTCGCAGAACCCCGACGGCACCTTCAGCGCCACCGGCACGGTGCGCGTGCGGGGTGTGCGGACCGGCGTCGCGGGGCGCATTACGCCGGAATGGCAGGTGTTCGGCGGCTATGCCTATCTCGACGGCCGCATCATCGACGGCGTCGGCGCGGGCACAACGGGCATGGTGCCGCTCAACACGCCGAGAGACTCGGCCAACATCTGGACGACCTATACCTTCAAGGAAACCTACGAGCTGGGCGGCGGCGTCACCTATATCGGCCAGCGCTACGCCAACAACACCAACACCGTCCAGGTGCCGGACTTCGCCCGCGTCGACCTGACGGCAGCCTACCGGCAGCCGACCTACGACCTGCGCCTCAACGTCTTCAACCTCCTCAACACGATGTACTACGAGCAGGTCATCGCCTCGGACGGCGGACGCGCCGTCGCCGGGTCGGGCCTGACGGCGATGCTGACCTACAGCCACCGTTTGTAAGCCATGATGGTCTGTGTTCCCAATGTTCTCGATGCCGCGCAACTGGTGAGCCTGCGCGAGCGCCTCGACCGGGCCAACGCGTGGATCGACGGTCGCGTCACCGCGGGCTACCAGGGCGCGCCGGTGAAGTTCAACCAGCAGATCGACGAGCGTTCCGAGGTGGCGCTCGCCTGCCAGCGCATCGTCGTGTCGGCGCTCGAGCGTCACCCGATCTTCATCAGCGCCGTGCTGCCCAACACGATCTACCCGCCGATGTTCAACCGCTACGGCGAAGGCATGAAATTCGGCGCCCATGTCGACGGCAGCGTGCGGCTGCATCCGCACGACGGCCGCAAGCTCAGGACCGACGTGTCGGCCACGCTCTTTCTCACCAATCCCGACGACTACGACGGCGGCGAGCTGCAGGTCGAGGACACCTACGGCCGACACAACGTCAAGCTGGCGGCGGGCGACATGGTGGTCTACCCGGCCACCAGCCTGCACCAGGTGGCGCCGATCACGCGCGGCGTGCGCACGGCGTGCTTCTTCTGGGTGCAGAGCCTGATCCGCGACGACGTCAAGCGGGCGCTGCTCTACGAAATGGACAGCGCCATCCAGCGCCTCAACCAGACCAATGCCGACGAGATTGCGCGGCGAAGCTTGATCGGCTGCTATCACAACCTCGTCAGGCAGTGGAGCGAGACATGATGGCCGATGCTGCCGCCACGACGCTGACCAGCAACCGGATCAACCGGCGGCAGGCGTTCGTGCGCTGGCTGCGCCGCACGCACGGCTGGTTCGGTTTGTGGGGCGCGATGCTCGGACTTCTGATGGGCTTCAGCGGTATCTGGCTCAATCATCGCACCGTCTTGAAGCTGCCGTTGCCCGGCCAGCAGCAGATCAATGCTCAGCTCGAGCTGACCGACCCGCGGCCGGCGACGATCGACGCCCTGGCCGCTTGGCTCCAGCAGGCGCTCACGCTCGATCGCCCGGCCAGCAACATGCGGGTCGAGCGCTCGCGGCCCGTGGCATGGTCGGAAAAGGGGGCCGGCGAGGGCCGGCCGCTGACGCAGCCCGAACGCTGGACGCTCAGTTTCGGCGGACCGGACAAGGTCATCCAGGTCGAGTACTGGGTCGGCAACAAATCGGTCGGCGTGCGGACCACGGAGAATGGCGTCGTCGCGACCTTGACCAATCTGCACAAGGGCGTGGGCATGCCGGTGCCGTGGATCCTGCTGATCGACAGCCTGGCGGGCAGCCTGATCTTCCTGTCGCTGAGCGGTGCTATCCTTTGGTGGGAGACGAACCGCCGACGTCTCGTCGGCCTGGCGATCTTCGGCATATCGGTGACGGTGACGGCGGTGATCGCGATGTCGCCGCTGCAGTGGTAAGCAAGCTCCGTGAGCGAGCAATCCACTCCTCTGATCCCACGCCTCGGCGGCGAGATCACCGCAGCCTACAGGGAGCCGCTGACGCCGACCGTGAAGCGCGCTCTGCTGGCGCTGGTGATCTTCTTCCATGTCGGCGGCGGCTGGGCACTGACCCAGGTCGAGCCGGCGAAGCTCGTGGTCGGCGACATCGCGCCCATGGAAGTGCGCATGGTCGCGGCCGAGCAGCCGGCGCAACCTGACCTGCCGTTCGAGGAACCACCCCCGCCGCCCGACTTGAAACCACCGCCGCCGGAACTCGCCACGGTGGTCGAACCGCCGCCAACCGATCTGCCGTCGCCGGTCTTTCCGATCGAGGCGCCGCCACCGCGGCCGCCTGAACCGCAAAAGCCCAAGCCGCCGCCGAAGCCGGTGCAGCGGCCACCTTCGACGCCGCAAGCACCCGTCGATGCCCAGCCGCAGCAGGCGACCCCGGCTGCGCCGGCCGCGCCGAGGACGGTGTCGGCCTCGCAACTCGGCTACCTGGTGCCGCCCAACCCGATCTATCCCGCGCGTTCGCGCAAGGTGGGGGAGGAAGGCAAGGTCATGGTGCGCGTGCTGGTCGACGTCACCGGCCGGCCGGCGCAGGTCTCACTGCAGGCCTCGTCGGGTCATCCCGCGCTCGACGAATCGGCGGTGACCGCGGTGCGCGCTGCGCAATTCCGACCCTATGCCGAAGGCGGCCTGGCGCAGGCGGTCTGGGTCCTCGTTCCGATCAATTTTGTGTTGCGATAGGAGAGTCAATCATGGGCGACGCATCATCCCTGGGCTTCGGCCATTTCCTCCAGCAATCCGATATCGTCACGAAAGTGCTGCTGGCCGTGCTTGCCATCATGTCGGCGATCTCGTGGTACCTGATCGTCTACAAGGGCATCAGCCAGGTCGTGCGCCAGAAGCGCAGCCAGAAGTTCCTGACCTTGTTCTGGAGCGCCACCTCGCTCGAGGCGGTTCAGCACGAGCTCAACGTGCACGGCGTGCGCGAGCCGTTCGGTCACCTGACCGCCCATTCGCTGCACGCCCAGGCGCATCACGCCAAGTTCGGCGCGGCCAAGCTCGAGGAGACCGGCAGTGAGCAGGAATTTTTGACGCGCACCATCAAGAAGGTGCTCGACGAGGAGACGACGGCGCTGGAGAACGGGCTCACCATGCTGGCGACCATCGGCGCCACCGCGCCGTTCGTCGGCCTGTTCGGCACGGTATGGGGCGTCTATCACGCCTTGGTGGCGATCGGCATGACCGGCTCGGGCATGCTCGACAAGGTCGCGGGCCCGGTCGGCGAGGCGCTGATCATGACCGGCATCGGCCTTGCCGTCGCCCTGCCGGCGGTCATGGGCTACAACTGGCTGACCCGCGCCAACCGCGTGCTGACCGCCAAGCTCGACGCTTTCGCCTTCGAGCTCCTGACTTTTCTGTCGATGGGCCGCGCCCTGCAGGCGTCGGGCCGCGGAACCAGGCCGGGCGGCGTGCCGCTCGCGGCCGTGAACTAGGCGGGGAGACTGACATGGCTTTCGGAAGCTTCGACCGCAAATCCTCCTCCCAGCCCATGGCCGAGATCAACATGGTGCCGTTGATCGACGTGGCCCTGGTGCTGCTGGTGATCTTCATCGTGACGGCGCCGCTCTTGACCAACGCCGTCAAACTCGACTTGCCCAAGGCAACCTCCAACGCCGACATCCAGAAGCCGGAAAAAGTCGAGTTCGCCATCGACGCCACCGGCGCGCTGTTCTGGAACGGCGAGCGCCTGAGCCGCGAGGATGCGATCGGACGGTTCGCCGAGGCCGGCCGCAAGCGGCCGCAGCCGGAGGTCTACCTGCGCGCCGACCAGAACGTCGCCTACCGCTATGTCGCCGAGATGCTGGCCGACGCCTCGAAGGCCGGACTAAGCAAGGTGGCGTTCGTCAGCGAACCGGCGCGGTAGTCTTCTGGGACCGCGGGCCTCCAGGCCCGCTCATGAGTCTTTGCTGGGAGCGCGCCACTCCGTGGCGCGTCTTCGCCATCGACATTCCATGAGCGCCACGGAGTGGCGCGCTCCCGGCAATGAGCAAGAGCATCAATTGTATTTGCGCAGTTCGAGCTATTGTCGAAGTCCTCAGCGGCTTATAAGGCGAGCCGCTTGGCCAGGAGGATGTCGGGTCGGCCAGGGCCATTGACGTCGGGCAGCAGGCCGACGACGCGATAGCCGTGCCGGCGCCAGAAGCTGAGGGCGTGCCCGCGTGCGGTCGCTTCGACCGTCGCGGCGTGGCTCAGCAGGTCGGGCAACAGGTCGCGACCAAACAGCGTCGTGCCGCCATAGTCATCGTCGCTGCCGAGAAAGAGGGTGAGAACGCCATCGTGGCAGGCGCGAGCCTCGAGCCTGGTCAGCAACGCCGAGCCGATGCCGCGGCGTTGATGATCGGGCGCCACGACCAGCGGGTGGATTTCCCAGCCATGCGCATAGCTCCTGATGGCGCCGACCCAGCCGACCAACTGTTCGCCGTCGAGCGCGGCGTAACCCTGCCAATCGTCCTGCTTGTGGCGCAACTCGACTTCGGCTTCCCCCGGCTCTTGATAGCCTGAGGGCAGGGCCGCCAGGGCCGCGCGCAGGACCCGCGCAGCCTCGGCCCGCTGGTCAACGCCCCAGTGTCTTGAAATCGACGAGCGACGTCGCCATTCAGCTCCGCGACCCGGCGAACGTCACGGTCGCGGCGCCGGCGCCGATCAAAAGCCCGCCACCCACCTTGTTGATGACGCCGATCGCCCGCGGGTTGGAAACGAAGCCGCGGGCGCGGGCGGCGACCAGGGCGTAGCCGAAGGCATTGGCGAAGGCCAGCAGCAGGAACGTGGTCTCGAACACCAGCATCTGAGTCAGGAAGTCGGCCTGCGGATCGAGGAAGGCCGGCAGGAAGGCCACGAAGAAGGTGATGCTCTTGGGATTGAGCGCCGTGACCAGCCAGGCATGGTCCAGCATGCGGCCGGCCGACACCGCATCGGTGCGCGGCGCTGCCTCCAAGGCGCCGCCGGCCCGCCAGAGCTTGACGCCGAGATAGATGAGATAGGCCGCGCCGACCCACTTCAGCAGGGTGAACAGGGTGGCGGAGGCCGCGAGCAGGGCGCCCAGCCCCAGCATGGAGAGCGTCATGGCGGTAAAATCGCCCAGGGCCACGCCGACCGCCATGGGCAGCGCCGTCCGCCAGCCCTGGCCCAGCGCATAGGAGACGACCAGCAGCACGGTCGGCCCCGGGATGATCAACAGCACCGTCGAGGCGGCGGTGAAGGCGGCCCAGCTCTCGAATGTCATGTGCTTCCTCCGGCGAGCCTGGCGATAAAGCCACAGGCGCCGGCGGAGGTCAGCCGGCTTTTGCCGTCTTGCCGCCGTCGAGCACGATCTGCGCACCGGTCATGAAGGGGTGATCGTCGGAGGCAAGCGTGAGCGCCAGCCCGGCGACTTCCTCGGCGGTGGCCAGCCGCCCGAGGCCGGGGACGTTGTTTTTCACCCATTGGTTCAGGCCGACCCGCCACACGGCATCCGGCACGTTCTCCATGCCGGCGGCCTTGCGCAGGAACGGCGTGTCGGTCGTGCCGGGGATCAGGGTGTTCACGCGGATGCCTTGTTGCGCGTAGTCGAGCGCCGCGGCCTGGACCAGGCCGACCAGGGCCCGCTTGCTCGCCGTGTAGGCCGAGCGCTTGGCTTGGGTGGCGATGGCGTTGGACGACGAGGTGACGACGATGGTGCCGCCGCCTGCCCTCAGCATGGGCGGGATCTCGTACTTCATGGCGAGGAACACGCCCCGTAGGTTGGTGTTGTTGACGCGGTCCCATTCCTCGGCGCTGTAGTCGTGCAGCGGCTTTTCGATGGTGATCCCGGCATTGTTGAAGGCGACGTCGAGACGGCCATAGGCGCTCACCGCACGATCGATGAAGGCCCGCACCTCGTCCTCGACCAGGACGTCGGCTTTGACGTAAAGCGCCTCGCCGCCCGCCGCCTTGATCGCGTGCTCGACCTCCTGGCCGAGATCGGTGCGGCGACCACAAAAAGCAACCTTGCCGCCCTCGGCCGCGAAGGCCAACGCCGCGGCGCGGCCGATCCCGGAGGTGGCGCCCGTGATGACGACGACCTTGCCATCGAAGCGCCGCCGCCCCGGCTGGGGCGGCACCGGCGCGGCCTTGGGCGGCAAGGCGAGGGCGACACCGGCGGCCAGACCGGTGAGGAGGCCGGCGGCGGCGCCGAGAGTAGTGGAGCCCAGGATGCGGCGGCGGCTGGGAGCGGGGTCGGCGATATCGGACATGGCAAGCTCCAGTCTTGTCGTTGTCTAGATAAAATACATTGAATCTAGACAATGACAAGTCCCATCGTGATTCCTTGACAGAGAGATGACTGCATGGGCGGGATGGCTCATGGCACGGGCAAAGACTGCGAAGCCCTATCATCACGGCGAACTGCGCGAGGCGCTGGTCGCAGCCGGCCGCAAGCTCTTGGAAGAGAAGGGCTTGCGCGGCTTCACCCTGCGCGAATGCGCGCGCCGGGCCGCGGTCTCGCATGCCGCCCCCGCCCACCACTTTGCCTCGATCGACGACCTGCTGGCCGAGATCGCCACCCGCGGCTATCACGACCTTGCGGCGGCGATGGCGGCCGAAGCGCGCCGCTCGAACGGCGACGCCGCGGCTCGGCTGGTCGGCCAGGGCGTCGGCTACATGGCCTTTGCTGCCGCCAACCCGGTCCTGTTCCAGCTCATGTTCAGCCGCGAGGCCAACCACTTCGAGACGCCGGCATTGGCTGCGGCGGCCAAGTCGGCCTATCACCTGCACCGCGAAGCGGTCGAGGCGGTCATCCCGCAGGCCTCGGGCGAGGTCAAGGAACGCATGGTCGACTTCGCCTGGGCCGCCGTGCACGGCTTCATCACCCTCGTCCTCGAAGGCCAGCTCGGCGAGAAGGATTCGTCGCGCGCGCTCAAGGCGCGCGGGCTGGCCGCGCTGTCGGCGATGGTCGAGGCCGTCGTGCGCGCCGGCGGCGCCTAAAGCGCAATCCGGAACAGCAGGGCGTCGGCCCCGCCGTAGGCTGGCTCCTTGCGGAAGCGTTTCACCAGGACGCCGCCGTTGGCGGTGATGACCTTCTGCGACGGCAGGTTGTCGGGATCGGTGGTCAGCTCGACATAGTCGAGGCCCTCCCGGCGCGCCTCCGTGAGCAGCAGCGCCAGCGCCCGCGTGGCATAGCCGCGGCGCTGCTTCCACGGCACGACGCTGTAGCCGATATGGCCCAGGACATACGGCGGCAGGGCCGAGGTGCCGGGCTGCCAGCGAAAGCCCACCGAACCGCAGAACGCGCCGTCCCAGATCCAGCGCCGATAGCCCGGCAGGCGCGGCATCTGCGATCCGTCGGGCAGGGTGACGGGCCCGCCCTTGGCTTCGCGGTCGTCGAGCCAGGCCACGAAGGCCGCCGGATCGGCGGCGATGCGCGCCAGTTCCTCGCGCGCGGCCTCCTCCAGCCGCACATTGTCCGGCGACCAGCCGCGCCGCAGCGCGTCGGCATAGGCGTCGAGATTCGCCAGCGAGGGAACAAGGAGCTGCACCTGGGTTTCCTTTCGGGCCGAGCGTCCAGCATAGTGCGGCCGTTGACGCGCGGTCATGCCACCCCTACCTTCTCATGGTTCCATTTTGCCTCCATATTGGAGCCATCTATGCCAGTCAATCTGTCGATCAAGAATGCCCCCGAAAAAGTCGTTCGCAAGCTCAAGAAGCGCGCCGAGCGCAACCACCGCTCGTTGCAGGGCGAGTTGATGGCGATCATCACCGAAGCGGCCGAAAGGCCGCAACCACTGACGCTGAAGGAATTGGTGGAACGTGGCCGCCAGCGCGGCCTGTCGTCGCCATCGGAAGCCGCCGCCATCGTCCGAGCGGATCGTGACTCGCGCTGAAGTCGTCGACGCTTCTGCGGTCGTAGCCATGGTGTTTGCCGAGCCGGGCTCGGAGACATTGGCGCGCCAGCTTGAAGGGCGCGACCTGCTCGCTCCGCCAATGATGCCGTACGAGGTGGCCAACGCCCTCTGGGTCAAGGTCCGCCGGGATCCGGAGCGGCGCGATGCTCTGTTCGGGCAATTTCGCGACTTCCTCGAGGTGCCCTTCGAGAGCTGCGAGGTGGATCTGGAAGCGGTCGCGAGCTTCGGCCTGCAACACGGTTTGACGGTTTACGATGCGAGCTATATCTGGCTGGCCCTTAGCCGGGATGCCGGACTTGTCACGCTCGATCGCCAGATGGCGCGCATCGCCTCCCTCGTGCTGCCGCGATGAGTTCCAACCCCGTCCTCGTCCTCGACATCGATGGCGTCGTCTCGCTCGCCCAACCGGGCTCGGCGCAGCCCTGGTACGCGACGCTGCAGGCCGACTGGGGTTTTAGTCACGACGAAATGGCGCGCGACTTCTTCCGCGTCGATTTTCTCGAAGTGCTGCGCGGCCGCCTCGACCTCTACGCCGCACTCCACCCCTACCTCGAATCCAAGGGGCTGGCCGACCGGCTGGACGAGTTCGTCGCCTACTGGTTCGAAAAGGACGCCGTCATCGACCGCGACGTGCTGGCCCAGGCCGACGCCTGGCGACGGCGCACGGGCGGGCGCTGCTTCGCGGCGTCCAACCAGGAGCATCATCGCGTCGCCTATCTGCGCGAGGCGGCGGGGCTCGACGCGCATTTCGACGAGATCGTCTACTCGGCCGCGCTGGGCGTGTGCAAGCCGGACCGCGTGTTCTTCACCAGCGCCCAGGCGCGCATGGGCGTGGCGGCGGCGCAGTCGATCCTGTTCGTCGACGATGCCGCGGCCAACGTCGACGCGGCCCGCGCCTGCGGCTGGCGGGCCATGCTTTATCGCGGACCGGAGAGCCTCGCGCTCGCGTTGGCGAGTTGGGGCTAGCTTGGTGGACGCAGCCCGCTCCGAAGGGCGCCATCGCGTTGTCATCGTCGGCGGCGGCTTCGGCGGCCTGCAGGCGGTCACCGGCCTTGCCGGACTGCCGGTCGATATCGCGCTGATCGACCGGCGCAACTACCACCTTTTTCAGCCGTTGCTCTATCAGGTCGCGACCGCGTCGCTGGCGACCTCGGAAATTGCCTGGCCCATCCGTTACCTCGTGCGTCGGCGACCGGAGGTGACGACCATGCTTGCCACCGTGGTCGGCGTGGACGCGACGGCGCGCCGTGTGCTGCTCGATGACGGTCGCGCCTTGCCCTACGATACGCTCGTTCTCGCGACCGGCGCCCGCCACGCCTATTTCGGTCATGACGAATGGGAAGCCTTTGCGCCCGGCCTGAAGACGCTGGAGGACGCCACGACCGTCCGCCGGCGGCTCCTGCTTGCCTTCGAGCGGGCGGAATGCGCGAGCGACCCGCAAGAGCGCGCCGCGCTCCTGACCTTCGTCATCATCGGCGCCGGCCCGACCGGCGTCGAGCTGGCCGGCACCATCGCCGAATTGGCCCGCTCCACCTTGCGGCCGGACTTCCGCCATATCGATACAAGGACGGCGCGCGTCGTTCTGATCGAGGCCGGGCCGCGCGTGCTGGCGGGCTTTGCCGAGGAACTCTCGGCCTATGTCCAGCGCTCGCTCGAGCGCCTGGGCGTCGAGGTCGAGCTCAATCAACCCGTCTCCGAATGCTCTCCAGACGGCGTCGTCTTCGGAAGCCGGGTTCTGGAGGCCAGGACCATCATCTGGGCCGCCGGTGTCAGGGCGTCGCCGGCGGCCGACTGGCTCGGCGCACCGGCCGATCGCGCCGGGCGGCTCATGGTTCTGCCCGACCTCACCGCTCCGGGCTGGCCGGAAATCTTTGCCATCGGCGACACGGTGACGATCGCCGATGGCGATGGAAATCCGGTCCCGGGCATTGCGCCCGCCGCCAAACAGCAAGGGCGCTACGTCGCAGAGGTCATCAAAAGCCGCCTGCGCGGCGAGGCGACGCCCCCTGCCTTTCGCTACCGGCACGCCGGCAGCCTGGCCACGATCGGCAAGCGACTGGCCGTCATCGATTTCGGCCGTATCAAGCTGCGCGGGGCCCTCGCCTGGTGGATCTGGGGCTTCGCGCACATCTATTTTCTCATCGGCCTGCGCAACCGGCTGAGCGTTATCCTCAGCTGGCTGTGGATTCACATGCGCGATCAGCGCAGCGCGCGCCTGATCACGCAGGGACGGCAGAGTACCGATAGCGGCGAAGCCGCACCCAGATGATGGCGTGCAGGATCATCCAGAGCGGCACCAGAACCGTCGGCACGAACGACCACGGCGGGTACTGCATGGCTTCCGAGCCAGGGGCGCCGAATATCTGCAACGGCGAATTCGCCGCCGAGGTGACGCCGAAGCCGATGGCCAGCACCAGGTCGAGCATGCCGAAGGCGTTCCACAGGTGGAACACAGCGGTCTGCCTGTCCGGGGTTCGGGCGAGCCACAGCAGCGGCAGCGCCGCGGCGCCGGTGATGATGTCGCCCCAGGCGGCGGAGTAAGGGAACGGGCCCGATAGCCGGCCCTCGGCCAACAGCATGAGGAACAGAAAGGCGAAGACCCGGCCGATATTGAGGCCGACCATCAGGGGCATCGGCAGACTGAGCATCGCCTGACGCGCGGCCGGCCAAGAGGCGGCGATCGCGGCGGCGAGAAGGGGCGCGCCCACGAAGATTCCCATGACAGGGAATGGCCTTGAGATCGCCAGCCATCCGGCCGTGCCGGCTGCCGCGGCAACGCCGATCCACAGGCCAAGCAGGGCGGCCACGACCAGCTTGGCGTTGCGCGGAACATCGATGAATACGAGCAGCGCGGTGACGACGAAAACCATCAAGGCCGCCGCCACAATCGTCCCGAAGAAGTCGAGCATTGGGTCCTCCAATCGTTGCGGGGGAGGGTCCCGCGCGGCAAAAGATGTTCAACATCATCTTTTGCCGTGCGATCATGGCTCGACGTCTCGCGAGGGAGGAAGACATGCCCTATTCGGCCAAGCACAAGCGCAACACGCGCGAGCGCATCCTCGAAAGTGCCCGCTGCCTGTTCAACAGCAAGGGCTTCGCCGAGGTCTCGATCGACGAGATCATGGAGAATGCCGGGCTGACCCACGGCGGCTTCTATCGGCATTTCAGGGACAAAGGCGAGCTCTACGCCGAAGCGGTGCGGTGGTTCCTGTGCGAGGAGGCGCCCAAGGTCTGGCAGGGCGCGGGGGCGCGACGCAAGGCTGCGGGCAAGTCGCGGGCGCAGCGGATCGTCGATGCCTACTTCTCGCTCGACCATTTCGACGATCGCGAGAGTTGCTGCCCGCTGATCGGCCTGCCCTCGGATGTGGCGCGCGGCAGCGAGGCCGTGAAGGCCGCCTACCAGGACGTCCTGGAGAAGCTGCTCGGTCTTTTGCAGGCCGATCTCGCGGGGCCCGACGCGCGTGAGCGTGCGCTGTCGCTGGTGGCGCTTTGCGTCGGCGGCATGGTCGTGGCGCGAAGTGTGGAGGACCCGGCACTGGCCCACGACCTGCGCCGGGCCGCGTATCGGCGGGCGCAAACTGTGCTAAAAGCCCAACCATGCTGATGTTCGACATACCCTTTGGCACGACCGACTGGCACGACGTGGAGCGCACCGAGCACCCCGGCGAGACCGGCAAGGCCTACTGGCGCACCCGCAACTTCAACAACATCCGCGTGCGCATGGTCGAATACACGCCGGGCTATCTCGCCGATCATTGGTGCCAGAAGGGCCATGTCCTGCTGGTGCTGGAAGGCGAGTTGCATACCGAACTGGCCGACGGCCGTACCGTCGTGCTCAAGCAAGGCCAGAGCTACCAGGTTGCCGACGGCGACCTGGCCCATCGTTCGCGCACCGAAAGCGGCGCCAAACTCTTCATCGTGGACTGACATGGCGGACAGGATCGGATTCATCGGCGTCGGCACCATGGGCGAGCCGATGTGCCGCAATCTCGCGCGCAAAAGCGGCCTGGAGATCCTCGCAGCCGACCGTGACCAGGCGCCTCTCAAACGGCTGGCGGCAGACGGCGTGAAAAGCGCCTCGCTCGACGAGATCGCCACGAGCTGCCGAACGATCCTGCTGTCCTTGCCGGGCGGCAAGGAGGTCGAGCAGGTCTGCCTGGGTGAGGGGGGACTCATCGCCAAGGCCGTGCTGGGTTGGACGGTGATCGACCTCAGCACGTCGCCCATCAGCCTGGCGCGGCGGCTCTACGCCGAATTCGAGGGCAAGGCTTCGGCCTTTGCCGATGCCCCGGTGGCGCGCACGCGGCAGGCGGCGATCGACGGCACGCTTTCCATCATGGTCGGCGGCACCAAGGATTGCTTCGCCCGTATCGAGCCGCTGTTGCGCCACATGGCAAGCGAAGTGACCTATTGCGGCGAGGCGGGCAGCGGCCAGGCCGTCAAGATCCTGAACAACATGGTGCTGTTCCAGACCGGCGTGGCGCTGGCCGAGGCGCTCGCGATCGCGCGCGCGCACGGCGTCGACGGCAAGGTGCTGTTCGAAACCCTGGCCAAGGGCTCGGCGGATTCCTTCGCGCTGCGCAACCACGGCATGAAGGCCATGCTGCCGGGCGTCTTCCCCGAGCGCGCCTTCTCGACGCAATACGCGCTAAAAGATCTCTCCTACGCCATCGCCATGGCCGAAGAGCAGGGCGTGCCGGCGCTGGGCGCCGACGTCGCCCGCGAACTGATGGAGCGCGCCGTCGAGCTGGGTTACGACAAGGAATATTGGCCGGTGCTGCTGCGCGCCATCGAGGACGCCGCGGCGAAGAAGTGACAGCGTAGCAAAGGGGAGAGGGGTTTCATGGCGCGTATCGCTGTCGGCGGCTTTCAGCACGAGACCAATACGTTCGCGCCGCAACAGGCGACCTGGGAAGATTTCTTGCGCGCCGATGCTTGGCCGCCATTGCTGCGCGGACCGGAGATGATCGCAGGCGTCGAAGGCTTCAATGTCCCGATCTCCGGTGCGGTAAAGCGGCTGCCTGAGCTGGGACACGAGATCGTGCCGCTGGCCTGGGCGTCGGCGCCGCCGGCGTCCTACGTCACCGAGGACGCCTACGAAAAGATGTGGGCGCTGTTCAAGGAGGATCTCGCGAAGCTCGGGCCGTTCGATGCCATCTATCTCGACCTGCATGGCGCCATGGTGGCGGAAACCACCGAGGACGGCGAAGGCGAGCTGCTGCGCCGCATCAGGGGCGTCGTTGGCAATGACCTGCCGATCGTGGCGAGCCTCGACTATCACGCCAACCTCACGCCCGACATGGCGAAGCTTGCCACCGCGCTGGTCGGCTACCGCACCTATCCGCACATCGACATGGCTACGACGGGCAAGCGCGCGGCCGAACTGCTAGACCGGCTGTTGAAGGACAAGCGCCCGATCTATCGCGCCTACCGCCAGCTCGACTTTTTGATCCCGCTGGTCTGGCAGTGCACCTTCATCGAGCCGGCCAAGGCCATCTTCGATCTCGTGGGCGAGCTCGAGGCCGGCGAGAAGAGCCACAACCAGGGCATCGTCAGCGTCACCCACACGCCGGGCTTCCCGCCGGCCGACATCGCGCAGTGCGGGCCGGCGCTGGTGGTCTACGGTCACGACAGGGAAGCGGTCGAAGCGGCGGCCGACAAGCTTGCCCAGACCGTGAAGGCGCAGGAGAAGGCGTTCGCCGGCGAACTGCTCGATCCCGATGCCGCCACGCTGCGCGCCCTCGAGCTGGCGAAGAAGGCCAACAAGCCGATCGTTCTCGCCGACGTCCAGGACAATCCCGGCGCCGGCGGCACATCCGACACGGTGGGCTTGCTGGCGGCGTTGATACGCCACAAGGCCAACGGTGCAGTGATCGGCATGATCGTCGACGAAGAGGCGGCCAAGGCGGCCGTCGAGACCGGCGAAGGCAACACGATGCATCGCGGCATCGGCGCCGTGGTGGGCTATGCCGGCGAGACGCCGGTCGTGGCCGATTGGCGCGTGGTCAAGCTGGGCGACGGCAAGTTTACCGGCACCGGTCCGTTCTACGGCGGCGCGCGCTTCCAGATCGGGCCGATGGCGCTGGTGACCGACGAGGCAAGCGGCGTGTCGGCGGTGCTGGCCAGCAAGCGCATCCAGGCGGCCGATCAGGAGATGTTCCGCCATGTCGGCGTCGAGCCCTCGAAGGTGCCGATCCTCGGCCTGAAATCGACGGTGCATTTCCGCGCCGACTTCCAGCCCATTGCCGAGACCATCCTGGTGGTGCAGTCGCCCGGCGCGCACATCACCGACCCGGTCGAGATGCCCTACAAGCACCTGCGCAAGGGCATCAGGCTGCGGCCCATGGGCCCGGTGTGGGGCGGCTAGGGCCTCTTCATGCCGGCCACGATGGTCGCCGCCGACGACGGGGTGACCGAATGAGGCGGCGTGCCGCTTTCAGGCTGCTGAGCGGCGCGGCGATCTGGCCGTTCACAGCATTCGCGCAAGGCAACCGCCTCTACCGCATCGGCGTACTGGAGACCGTGCCGGCCGAGCGAAATGCCGCAAACTTCGACGCCTTGCGGCGCGGCCTGCGCGAGCTTGGCTACATCGAGGGCCAGAATCTCCAGATTGAATACCGGTCGGCGGCGGGCCGCGCGGACCGCTTCCCCGAACTCGCCGACGAGCTCCTGCGGCACCGCGTGGATCTCATCGTGACTCGCGGAACGCCGGCAGCACTGGCCGCCAAGGCAGCGACAACGACGATCCCGATCGTGATGGCGGCGATCGGCGAGCCGCTCGGTGTCGGAGTCGTCGCCAGCTTGGCGAGGCCGGGCGGCAACATCACGGGCTTGAGCTCGTTCTTGACGGAGCTCACGGCCAAGCGCCTCGAACTGCTGAAGGAGTCATTCCCCTCGATCGGGCGCCTGGGCTTCATGCAGAACATGGGCAATCCGGTCTCGCCACCCCAATGGGAAGCCAGCCAGGCGGCGGCCCGGGCACTCGGTATTTCGGTGGAACTGCTCGATGTGCGCACCGCCCAGGACATCAAGGATGCGTTCGACCTCATCCGCGAGCGAAGGCTGGACGCGCTGTCGGTCGGGGTCGACGCCATAATGCAAGCCGAAGCCGATTTGATCGTCGACTTGGTCGCCCAGCGCCGTTTGGTTGCCGCCTATCCGGCGCGCGAGTTCGTCGAGGCCGGCGGCCTGTTGAGCTATGGACCGAGCTATCCCGACCTGTACTTCCGGGCGGCCGGCATGATCGACAAGATCTTCAAGGGCGCGCGACCCGGCGATCTGCCCGTGGAGCAACCGACGAAGCTCGAACTGGTGATCAATCTGAAGACCGCAAGAACGCTGGGCATTGTGATGCCGCCGATCTTGCTTGCCCGCGCCGACGAGGTGATCGAATGAGGGGGAGGCATCCGTTGGCTTTGGCCGGCGGCGCGGCCTGCACCGCAACTTAGCCCGACCGGAACGCCGGGCGAAGCGCCCACACCATCGGCACCGTCGTGAGGGCAATGCAGGACACAGTCGCTAACGCGATCGGCAATCCAACGGCATCACCCAACAACCCGGCGAGCAGCGGGCCGGTGGCGCCCGCCACCGAACCGCCGGTGTAGAAGATGGCGAAGGCGTGCGTACGCCGCGCCGGGCTCACGAACTCGGGCACGGTGCCGTAGAGCACCGACGAGGTGCCGTTCAGCATCAGGCCGACGACCGGCAGCAGAACCAGTGCGAGCGGCAGCGACAGCGGCAGGAGAACGAGGATCAGCAGCGTCGTCGCCACTTCGGTAAGGATGACCGAGGGCACGACGCCGAGCTTGGCGCCGACCCAGCCCATCACCAGCTTGCCCGCCGCGCCGCCGGCGAACAGCAGCGACAGGCCGAGGCCGATGGTCGGCAGGTCCGCGCCCTTGTCGCGCAACAGGAAGGGCAGAAAGATCATGAAGCCGGTCCGCACCAGGTCGTCGGCGATGTGGATGGAGAACAGCAGCCAATAGGCCCACGGCCGGTCCTGGCCCGCCATCGCCTTGATTTCGTTGGCGTTGCCATGCAGCGCCATCGGCTTCAGGGAGGCGAGGATGACGCCCGCGCCCGCAACGGCGAGCGCGCCGACGACGACCATGGCCTGCTGCCAGCCGAGCCAAGCGGCGATCACCGCGAACAGCGCCGGCAATAGCATCTTGCCGACGTCGCCGGTGAAGTTGTAGGTGCCGAGCGCGGTGCGCGAGCTGAGGCCGGGGAACGCCGCCGAGACCAGGCTCGAACCGATCGGATGCTGCGTGCTGCCGCCGAGGCCCGCCAGCAGCAGCCCCGCGATCACGCCGTAGAGCGAGCCGGTGAGGCCCGCCAGGGCATAGCCGACGGCGACCAGTGCCGTGCCGATGGCCAGCACGCGCACGCCGCCGAAGCGCACCGCCAGCTTGCCCGACGGGATTTGTCCGCTGGCCATGGCGCCGGAATAGACCGTCTTCAGCGCACCGATGGCGGCGTAGCTCAGGCCGAACTGGGCCTGCAGCAGCGGATAAAGGACATTGAGCAGGTCGGTGAAGCCGTCGTGCAGCGCATGCACCCCGCCGCAGACCGTGAGCGTCCGGCGGGACGAGGCAGGTGAGGAGACGGCGACTGTCATCTCCCGGTCACATTACTACCGTCCAGGCAGGCGGCCGAACCAAAAAGCGATCTGCTGCTGGAAGTCGCTGTCGGCGAAGGCGGTGTCGGTGATGACCGTCGGCTTGCCGTTGCGCGCCCAGCGCACGCTGGTCAGGCGCTTGAAGGCCGTATCGCTGTTGTGAAGGATCAGCACGTCGCCCTGGCGGCGGTGGAAGACGAATTCGTGGATGTTGCGGATATTGACCAGGCTCACGACGTAGCGGCCGTCCGGTCCGTCTTCGCCGAACTGACGCGCCGGAATCCAGCGGTCCTCATTGGTGATGCCCATCAAAGCCAGCGCGTCGGGCGCCAGCATGGTGTCCTTGCCTTCATTTTGGAGCCAGCGCACCAGCCGGTCGCCGCGTGGCGAGAGCGTGTACCGCGGCTTGCCGGACATCTGGCTGCAGGCGCCGATCGACACGGCGGCCGGCAGGCCGAGGGCGGCGCCGAATAAAGCGCGCCGCGAGAAGGTGCTGGTGGGCAAGCTCACTCCTTGTCGGTGGGACTCATGTCGACGAGGATCGGCGCGATCGTCTGCAGCGAGCCCTCGCGGATGGCGCGGAAGAAGCAGCTGTGGCGACCGGTATGGCAAGCCGCGCCGGTCTGATCGACCAGGGCCAGCAGCGTGTCGCCGTCACAGTCGACCCTGAGCTCGACCAGCGTCTGAATGTGGCCGGAAGTGTCGCCCTTGCGCCACGGTGCCTGGCGCGTGCGCGACCAGTAGCAGACGCGGCCGGTGCGCATCGTCTCGGCGACGGCGTCGCGATCCATCCAGGCCACCATCAGCACTTCGCCCGTGTCGTGCTGCTGGGCGATGGCGGGCACGAGCCCTTGGGAGTCGAACTGGATGGCGGCGATGAAGGTGTCGATCGCGCTGGGTGAGTAGGTGACGGTCTCGTGAGTGGGCATGACTTGGCCTTGCGAAGAAACGGGGCCTATAATCACCTTGTAACTGCTTGGCAAATCGGCACTCTCGTGAAGAAACCGGCGAAAGCCGCCGCCCCCAGCCATGATCACCGGCACTGCGTGGAGGATGCCCTCGCCGCGGCTGAGAAGGTGTGCGCCGAGAAGGATCTCCGCTTCACACCACTGCGCCGGCGCGTGCTCGAGCTGGTGTGGTCGAGTCACAAGCCGGTCGGCGCCTATGCGCTGCTCGACGAACTGCGCAACGAGGATTTGGGCTCGGCGCCGCCCACCATCTACCGGACGCTGGACTTTCTGATCGAGAACGGGCTGATCCACCGCATCGAGCGCATGAACGCCTTCGTCGGCTGCAGCCATCCGGGCGAGGCGCATCGCGGCTTCTTCCTGATCTGCGGCGAGTGCGGCAATGCCGAGGAACTGCAGAGCGACGGGCTGGCCGAGACGATCTCGCGCAGCGCCGACCGCCGCGGCTTTGCCGCCCGCGACATGACGCTCGAAGTGACGGGAACCTGCGCGGAGTGCCGGCGCGGCTGAGCACTCGGTGCAGGACGCCTTAAGCGTTATGCGCCCGGTTCAGCCGGTCGAAGCCCTCGGCAAGATCGGTCTTGAGGTCCTCGACGTCCTCCAGGCCGATATGGACGCGCAGCAGGTGCTTGCCCGTGGGCCAGGGAACGGCGGTGCGGTACCGGTCGGGATGGGCGGGGACCATCAGGCTTTCATAGCCGCCCCAGCTCGCGCCCATGCCGAAGATATCCATGCCGTCCAGCATCGCCGCCAGGGCGTTCTTGCTGTAGCCGTCGCGCAGGGTGAAGGAGAACAGGCCGGACGAGCCTTTGAACTGCTTCTTCCAGTTATCGTGACCGGGACAGTCGGGCAAGGCGGGGTGCAGTACCTTGTCGACCTCGGGCCGGCCTTTCAGCCAATGGGCGACCTCGATGCCGCTCTTCTCGTGATGGCGCAGCCGCACGCCCATGGTGCGCAGGCCGCGCAGCGCCAGGTAGCAATCGTCGGGCGCGGCGTGGAAGCCGAAATTCTGGCAGGCCGTCTTGGCCGTCTCGAACATCTGCCGCGTGGCGCAGGAGATGATGCCCATCATGGCGTCGGAGTGCCCGACGATGTACTTGGTGCCGGCGTGGATGGAGAGGTCGCAGCCGTGGTCGAACGGCTTGAAATAAAGCGGCGTCGCCCAGGTATTGTCGACCAGCACGGCGGCGCCGTGCTTCTTGGCGACGCCGGCGATGGCATCGACGTCCTGAACCTCGAAGGTCTGCGAGCCGGGCGCCTCGAGATAGACCACCTTGGTATTGGGCCGTATCAGCCTTTCGATGTCGGCGCCGATCATGGGATCGAAGAAGGTCGTCTCGACGCCGAAGTTCTTCAGCGTGGTGTTGGCGAAGCGCCGTGCCGGACCGTAAGCGTTGTCGGTCAGCAGCATGTGATCGCCCGTCTTCAAAAACCCGACGATCGCGCCGGTGACGGCGCCGAGGCCGGACTGCACGGCAATCGAGCGATGGGCGCCTTCGATGGCGGCAACCGCATCCTCCAGCGCCTTCTGGGTCGGCGTGCCGTTGCGGCCGTAGCCGAAGCCCTCGAACGGCACGCGGTTCTCGAACTTCTCCATGGTCGGCGAGAGAATGGTCGAGGCGTGATAGACGGGCGGATTGACGATGCCGAAATTGCTGGCCGGATCCCGGCCGGCGACGGCTAAAACGGTGTCGGGTCTGGTATAAGTTTTCTTCGCGGTCATATCGGCACTATGGCACAGGCTTTACTTGGGCGGCCAGCGATAGAGGTCGGGCCATTGCACGCGCGGATCCTGCAATTCCGTGCGCTCGCTGCGCACCGAGCGAAAGCCCGACTTGCGGTACGTGTCGAGCGCGCGCGGGTGATCGAGCGTGTTGGTGTTGAGGCAGAGCCGCGTCGTGCCGCGCGTAAAAGCCCGCTCGATCGCCCGATCGAGCAGCCATGAGCCGATCCCGCGGCCGACATAGGCCAGCGTGAGGCCGAAGAAGGAAAGTTCGTCGCCGGCCAGTTCGAAATAGCCGACCAGATCGCCGTCATGTCGGGCGACGTGCAGCTCATGGCCGGGTTCGGCCAGCAGAGCGCCGAGCTCGGCGTCGCTCAGCAGGCGCCGCTCATACCACAGCCACGGTCGACCGACGCGATCGTAGAGCTCGCGGTAGAAGGCGACGGCGGGCGCGGCGACGTGCTCGAGCAAGACATCGATGTCGGGCGACCGCCCGCGGCGGGTCCAGTCGGCCCGCGCCATCTCGAGATGCGTGATGGTGATCGGCAGCCTGCCGTCGGCGCGCGGCGGTGGCTGATGGGCGAACAGCTCAGGGACCGGTGACGATGGGCGTGTCGGCACGGCCTCCCCATTCGGCCCACGAGCCGTCGTAGATTGCCGCCTCGGGCGCGCCGGTGAGATAGAGGCCGAGCGCCACCACGCAGGCGGAGACGCCCGAGCCGCAGCTCGCCGTCACCTTTTTCGACGGATCGATGCCGGACGCAGCGATGCGCGCGGCAAGCTTGTCGGCGGGCAGCATCGTGCCGGTCTTGGGATCGATCAGATCGTTGTAGGGCAGGTTGTAGGCGCCCGGCATGTGGCCGGCGCGCAGGCCGGCGCGCGGCTCGGGCGCCTCGCCGCGGAAACGGTTGGCGGCGCGGGCGTCGACGATCTGTTCGCGCTTGCCGTCCAAAAGGGCTTTCACATCGTCGATCGAGCGCACCAGCGTGTTGTCGAGCCGCGCCGTGAAGTGCCGCTCGCGCGGCGGCGTCGGATCGTCGGTGACCGGCCGGCCTTCGGCCGCCCACTTGGGCAGCCCGCCGTCGAGCACGGCGACGTCCTTGTGGCCCATGGCGCGGAACATCCACCACACGCGGGTGGCGCCGAGCATCGGCGTGGTGTCGTAGACCACGATCTTGTTGCCGTCGCCCAGGCCGAGCTTGCGCACGCGCGCCGAGAATTTCTCCGGCGGCGGCAACATGTGGGGCAGTGGGCTCGTCGTATCGGCGATCTCGTCGATGTCGAAGAACACCGCGCCGGGAATGTGCTGGTGTTCGAACTCCTTCCTGGGGTCGCGCTTCTGCGCCGGCAGATAGAACGAGCCGTCGACGAGGCGTATGTCCGGCGCGTCGAGCCGGGCGGCCAGCCAGTCGGTGCTGACCAGCGCATCGGATCTGGCGTAATCCATGAGCGTTTCCCCTACGCGAGCGCAATGATGAACCGCCGGTTCATCTTGCCCTTGTTCTCGATCTTTATGCACTCGACCCGGCCGATCTCGCCGGTGCGCGCCACGTGGGTGCCGCCGCAGGCCTGCAGGTCGATGCCCTCGATGGCGAGCAGCCGCACCCGTCCCGCGCCCATCGGCGGGCGCACGCTCATGGTCTTCACCAGCTCCGGTCGCGCCGCCAGCTCCTCGTCGGTGATCCATTGCGGCGTGACGGGGCGGTCGAGCGCGATCAGCTTGTTGACTTCCTCGGTGACCCATTCCTTGGCCGGGACGTCGCCTAAAAGATTGAAATCGAGCCGGCTCTTGTCGGCGCCGACCTGGCCGCCGGTGACGTCACCCTTGATCACCGCCGACATGACGTGGAGCGCGGTGTGCATGCGCATGTGCAGCAGGCGACGATCCCAGTCGAGCGCGGCCTGGATCTTCGTGCCGACCTGGGGCCGCGCCGAGTCGGGCGCCAACACGTGCAGCACGTCGCCGCCATCGGCTTTCACCGCATCGACCACGCGCGCCTCGCCGCCGTCCCAGCGCAGGATGCCGGTGTCGCCGGGCTGACCGCCGCCTGTGGGGTAGAAGATCGAGCGGTCGAGCCGCAGCCCGCGCTCCTCGAGCGCGGTTACGGTGGCGTCGGCTTGCTTGAGATAGGCGTCCTGCCGGAAGAGTTCTTCGACCATGGGAGGGGATTTAGGCCCTCGCCAGCCGCGCCGCAACTTCCCGTGCCGTCGGCATCGAAGGCGCCGCGCCCAGCCGCTCGACGGAACAGGACGCCGCGGCGCTGGCATAGCGGGCCGCCTCCATCGGCGTGGCTCCCGCCATCATGCGAGCGGCCAGTGCGCCCACGAAGCAGTCGCCCGCGCCGGTCGTGTCGACGACCCTGGCCTTGAGGGCCGGCACCGTGACCGCGTCTTCGGCCGTCACCACGACGGCGCCGCGTGCACCGAGCGTCGCCACCACGGCCCGGGCGCCTTTGGCATGCAGTTTCCGGCAGGCGCCGACGATGTCCCGCATTGCACTGGCGGCCTGGAGCTTCGTGCGCGTGGCCTGCGCAAGCTCGATCTCGTTCAGCACGGCGACGTCGACCACCTTCATCAAGCGATCGGCATGCGGCAGGAACGGCGCGAGATTGAGCACGGTGCGCGCACCCGCCGACCGCGCCCGTTTCAGGATGGCTTCCGTCACATCGAGGGGCGTCTCGAACTGGGCAACCCACACTTCGTCGCGTTGCGGCGCCTGCCGCACCATGGCCTTGGTGAAGTGAAGATTGGCGCCGGACGCGACGGTGATGGCGTTGTCCTTGCCGGCGATCTGGATCAGCGCGATGCCGGTGGCGGGTCCATCGATCTCGCGCACCCCGGAACTGTCGACGTCGTTGTCGACGAGAAAGCCGCGCAGGCTGTCGGCGAACGCATCGTTGCCGACCGCGCCGATCATCGCCGTCGGCGCGCCGAGGCGGGCGGCGGCGACGGCCTGGTTGAGGCCCTTGCCGCCGGGAAGAAACGACACCGCGGCGCCCAGCAGCGTTTCGCCCGTGGCCGGGCGGCGCGCGCTCTGCACGACGACGTCCATGTTGAGACTGCCGCAGACCACGACCCGACTCATCGGGGGCGGCTCACTTCATCCAGGGCGGCAGCGGCAGATTCTTCTCGCGCAGGAAAGCCGGATTGAACAGCTTGGACTGATAGCGCTGGCCGCCGTCGGCCAGGATGGTGACCACGGTCTTGCCCGGACCGAGGTCGCGGGCGAGCCGCATGGCGCCGACGATGTTGATCCCCGTCGAGCCGCCCAGCACGAGGCCCTCATGCTCGATCAGGTCGAACAAGGCGGGCAGGGCTTCCTCGTCGGTGATCTGATAGACCATGTCGATCGGCGTGCCCTCGAGGTTGGCGGTGACGCGACTGTTGCCGATGCCCTCGGTGATCGAGCTTCCTTCGGCTTTCAGTTCACCCTTGGTGTGCCAGTTGTAGAACGCCGAGCCCATCGGGTCGCTGAGCGCAATCTTGACGTTGGGATTGCGCTCCTTGAGCGCGCGCGCGACTCCGCCCAGGGTCCCGCCGGTGCCGACCGAGCAGGTGAAGCCGTCGACCTTGCCCGAGGTCTGATCCCAGATCTCCGGCCCCGTGGTGCGATAGTGGCCGTCGCGGTTGGCGACATTGTCGAACTGGTTGGCCCAGATCGCGCCGTTCGGCTCCTTGGCGGCGAGCTCCTCGGCGAGCGTGCCGGAGTAGCGCACATAGTTGCCGGGATTGGCGTAGGGCAGGGCCGGCACCAGTCGCAGGTCGGCGCCGCACAGGCGCAGCATGTCCTTCTTTTCCTGGCTTTGCGTTTCGGGCATCACGATCACCGAACGATAGCCGCGTGCGTTGGCGACCAGCGCGATGCCGATGCCGGTGTTGCCGGCCGTGCCCTCGACGATCACCCCCCCGGGCCGGAGCTGTCCCCGCTTCTCGGCATCCTCGATGATGGCAAGGGCGGCGCGATCTTTCACCGAACCGCCGGGATTGAGGAACTCGGCCTTGCCGTAAATGTTGCAACCGGTCGCATCCGACGCGGCGCGCAGCTTGATCAGCGGTGTGTTGCCGATGCTGTCGATGAAACCCGACCGGACGTCCATGGCGTGCTCGCTCCGCTGGCCCTGCGCTTCCCCGGCCAGACGGTAGACAGGGAGATGGCATTTACGCAACCGCTCAACGCCAACGGGCGCGCACCTCGTCGCGGTGCAGCGCCAGCCACTGCAGGGCGATCACGCCGATGGCGTTGCCGATTTCGTCGCGATCGAGCATGGCGCGCGCTTCGCTGAAGGGAAGGACTTTGACCAGGATGTTCTCGCCCTCCGCTTCCAAGCCATAGACCCCGCCGGCGTTCGCGCTGTCGACGCGGCCCAGGTAGGTGGTGCAGGTCTCCGAGCAGGCGCCTGGACTCAGCACGACAGCGTGCATGGGGATGACATCGCGAATCTCGAGGGCGGCTTCCTCGACGGCCTCGCGGCGGATGAGTTGTTCCGGCGATTCATCTCCTTCGAGGATCCCGGCGACGATCTCCCACGTCCAGGGATGCCATCCGGCGACGTAGGCGCCTGCCCTGAACTGGCGGATCAGGACGATCTCGTCGCGCCGAGGATCGTAGGGCAGCACCGCGGCAGCGTGTCCGCGCTCGAAGACTTCGCGCTTGAGGATGCCGCTCTGGCCACCCTGATACAGGCCATGGCGGAAGAAATAGCGGCCGACGCGGAAGTAGCCCTGGAACGCCACGGCATGGTCGACGAGTTCAACCGTTTCGCTGGGCAGGGGCGGCGTCGGCATGGAGAAACTCCCGATGCAAAAAGGGCCGCTCCCGAACGAGAGCGGCCCAGAAGTGGCTCCGGAGGACTTCTTTCCGGTTGATCCGTAGGTATTCGCCACAATCCGTCAGGGGCCGCAGATGCCCATAAAATAAGGATTTTTCTTCCGCTGTCATCCTTGTTCGTCTTTGGGCATCCGGCAGTTTTTGGTATAGTTTTGGTATAGCTGACCACACCGGCTCTAAGGAGTCCAAATGCCAACGATCATTCGTAATGCCCTGACCGCCGCGCGCGTTGCCGCTGCCAAGCCAGGCCCCGAGCTTTACCGTCTGCATGATGGGGCGGGTCTTTATCTGACGATTGAGCCCAGCGGCGCGCGCCGTTGGGAACAGCGCATTGACGTTGCCGGCAAGCGCACATGGCGCGGCCTTGGCAGTTATCCGGAGCGCGGTCTTGCCGACGCGCGCGACGAGTCTTTCGCCATGCGTCGCGCCAACAAAATCGAAATGGCGAAAGAGCGCGAACGCAAGGGACTCTTTGAATATTGTCAGCGTCACAACCTGAATCGCGGCGACCTGTTCAAAATTATTCCCATGCTGCCCAAGGTACGGATACCCCGCAAAAAGGCGAAGGCGGCGGCGGCGGAATGATCAACGACAGGCCGCCGCCTGTCATACATGTTGCCACCGCGGCGGAAGCGTTTGACGTGCTGCGGACGTTGGGCGCTCTTCCCCGAGAATCGCTTTACCAAATCACGGCCCGCCATTTCGTGGCGGGCCTGATCTTGCGTGATGGCTTCGTGGCCAAGGCCGCCCCCATCATCCGCTATATGCACGGATGGCCAATGGCAAAAATTATCCCTTACTGCCGGTCAAGGGGCTGGTGTCTATCGCCTGTCCCGCCGCTATCTGGTCGTCCAGGTCCGCAACAATCTCTTCAAGCTCCGCCCTCGCGGTAATGAGCCGGTTGAGGCGAGACATATGCTCAGATTTGGCGACGGCGGCGACGTCGGCCCCGCCGGGCACAAAATTATTAGGGGGGCGATAGTCGCGGCCCGGCGCGGCCAAGTGCGCCAACGCCACAATTGCCTCGCTGAGAGCCTGCACGGCCTCGCTGTATTCGGCTCGCATGGTTGGGCCGTTCCAACCGCTGCGATGCATCCGGGGAAACATCATGTTTATCTTCTTTCCTTCAATTTTTGCCGCACCAGTTGGCTGTAATACGCGATAGCGGTAGGCGTGAAAACGGCCCCGAATTTGGTCGTAATGCCCGCGCGCGTGAGCGATTCCACGAGTCGCTTTGCCGGGGCGTCCGGTTCCTTTTGCAGGATGGGCACCAAGACGCTTAACACGCGCGCCCGTTGGAGCTGATTGTAGCCGCCGGGGCGGCCCAATTTTCTCAACACCTCCACGTTGCCCAGCTCGGCAAGGCGCTTGGCCAAATCGGCAAATTCGCGGCCCGTGGTCAATCGAATGGTCCACGTCTGAGTCGGGTCGGCGAGCGCGCGCGTCATCGTCTGCCCTCCATGATTAAAGCCTCGATATGACCCTGCACGACGGCGCAGCTCATCATGGTTTCATGTTTGAGATTGCGCGCGACCGTAACGACATGCCCGCTCGGCAGGCCAAGCAAGCGGGCGCTCCACGCCGCCTCTACGCCATCGCCGGCCCCCTTCTCGTCTTGGATAGGATCGCTCATGGTGGCCGGGTCGAAATCAGGCGTCACGCGCTGCCACGTCTGGCTAACCACGGTTCGCCGCAAGATCACGCCGGATTTCTTCTGAACGCCCCGGATGCAAAAAAATTTGGCAGCAACGCAAAGCGCCAGCGGGTCCGACACTTTCCGCGTATCTGCGAGCGCCACCGCCAACAGGTCCAGCCGAACCCAGTAGGGATAGCGCCCCGGCATTGGGTTGAAAGGGTCGGCAGGGCCGCCCGCCCTGTCCATGCTTGGATAATCCAAAAGGTTGTAACCATCCGCATCGCGCGCGAGCGCCCGCGCGTTCAGATCGTAAGTCGCCTTGTCGAGATACAGGAATTCATAGCCACCCCTCATGGAGGCAATGATTTTCGCAACGGTCTTTGCCGCTGCGGTGCCTCGAATGGTGGCGTTAACCAAGGGAACGCCCATGAAAAAAAGGTGAGGCTGGCCGCCGCAGCCGTAGAACGGAGTCGCTACGGTGATCGCGCGGCGCATGTTGCGGACGAATCTATTTGTGGCCTGGTTGGCGATGACCTTAACCACCATGCCGCCCGCGCTGTGACCAATCAGCGAATAGTTCGCCAGCGGACGGCCGAGGCGAGACTCAACCAGCGGCATCAAAGTGCGAAGAAAAACGTTAGCGGAATGCTGAACGCCACGCCGCCAGTCCCAACCGAAAACGAATAGGTGGACGTTCTTTTTCTTGCACCACTTAACGAACGCGGCGTACGGCGAGAACGGGAAGCCAATAGGACCGTCCGGAATGATATACTTGCCGCTAGTGTCCGAACCATCGGCTTCGATTTGAAGGTGTCGCGCATCGCCGCGCAGGACTCGGACGCCAAGCCAAGCCAGATAGTAGCGGTGCGGGAGGGAGTCGGCATGAGCGCGGCCCGACCTTACGAGCTTCGACGCCATGCCGCCCGGAAAGAGGAAAACGGCCCGGCGGTCGGCCGACAGATCACGCTCATACGATTTGCAAAAGATATCGACAGCGCGGTGCAGCCTAAACGCATGTTCCCTGTCCCGGCCGGCATCATATCTCATCGCGCACCTTACAGGGGTATCGGGCGGGTTGGCGAGGACCGAAACGGCAACCCTATGGTATAGGGGATGGTATAGGCGACGGCATGGCCCCGGCCCGGACGCCAGCGGAAAGACCAATAAAATTCACTGTTTATTAGCTTTTCCGCTGGCCGCCTAGAAGTAGGGTGGCTCCGGAGGACGGATTCGAACCGCCGACCCGGCGGTTAACAGCCGCCTGCTCTACCGCTGAGCTACTCCGGATCAGAAATCGCGCCGGCGCGGAAATACCGTCGCGAGGCGCGGTGTTTTGACAGAGCATCCCCGGCCATGCAAGGCCCGATAGGATTCCTGGAGGCCTGGGCCGGAATCGAACCGGCATACGCGGATTTGCAGTCCGCTGCATAGCCACTCTGCCACCAGGCCGCACGAGGAGCGGGCGGTGCTATACGCATGCTGCGCAACAAGGGTCAAGCGGCCGCGACCGAGCGCCCTTTGACGCTATCGGCGGGGGCCCCCTATAAAACTGCTCAATATGTAGAGGTCAGCCGATGACGGATTTTGCGCTCGCGCGCCGCAACATGATCGACAGCCAGCTGAGGCCCAACCGGGTGACCAATGCCCAGTTGCTGGCGGCGATCGGCGAGCTGCCGAGGGAGCGGTTCCTGCCCGAGACGATGCGGTCGGTCGCCTACTCCGACGACGACGTGCCGCTCGGCAACGGACGCTGCCTCATGGAGCCCATGGTGCTCGCCCGGCTGATCCAGACCCTGCAAACGCTCGCCGATGACCGCGCCCTGGTGGTCGGATCGGGCCGCGGCTACGGCGCCGCGTTGTTGGCCCGCTTGGCGGCGTCGGTCGTGGCGGTCGAGAGCGACCCGCTGCTGGCGGCAGCGGCCGAGCAGACGGCAAAGGGATTGGGCCTTGGCGGTATCCGCCAGATCGTCGGTCCGCTGGAGCAGGGCGCTCCTCCGGGTCCTTACGATGCGATCCTGATCGAAGGCGCCGTTCAGCTAGTGCCGCAGGCGATCTTCGACCAGTTGGCGGAGGGCGGACGGTTGACGACCGTCGTTGCCGGCCCGCCCGGCGCGATGGGCGTCGCGCAGCTCTTCGTGAAGGAAGGCGGCGTGACCTCCGGCCGTCCGCTTTTCGATGCCGGCACGCCGTCGCTGCCAGGCTTCACACCCCCGCCACGGTTCACTTTTTGATGGAAGCGGTCGGTCCGTTCTGGGGCTACCAATGCCGTTCCGACCAATGGTAGGGTGCCGATCACAAATGAGGGTAATTAAATGCGTATCCGGCCCACCGTGAGGCCCGCGCGCGCAGCAATGCTGTGCGCCCTCGCGATCGGGTTGGGGGTCGCTTCCAATGCCAGGTCGCAGAGCCTGATCGAGGCGCTGTCGACGACCTACAACAGCAATCCCGACTTGCTGGCCAGCCGGGCGCTGCTGCGCCAGACCGACGAAACGCTGGCCCAGGCGGTCGCCAATTGGCGACCCAGGGTGACGCTCTCACTCGAGTACAACAAGCTCGAGCAGGACTCCCTCCCGGTCGTCCGCGCGCCGACCTATTTCGTATTGAACGGCCGCTTCACCACGCTCCAATTGGTCCAGCCGCTGTTTCGCGGCGGCAAGACTGTCGCCGACACCAAGGCGGCCCAGGCCAACATCCAGGCACAGCGAGCGACGCTTGCCGACACCGAGCAAAACGTCCTGCTGGCGGCCGTCACCTCGTACGCCGACCTGGTCCAGAACATCGCCATCGCCGATGCCCGGCGCAACAACGTGCGGGTGCTCATCCAGCAGCTCGATGCGACGCGCGAGCGCTTCCGCGTCGGTGAGCTGACGATCACCGACGTCTCCCAGGCCGAAGCGCGTCTGGAGGGTGCCCGGGCCGACCTCGTGCAGGCCGAGGCGCAAATCCGCATCTCTGAGGCGGCGTTCCAGCGCACCATCGGCCAGAAGCCGGGCCGGCTGGGTGAGATGCCCTTTGTCGGCGGCCTGCCGGTCAGCGAGGAAGAGGCGATTTCGCTGGCCATGGATGCCGGGCCGCGCGCCGTCAGCGCCCAGTACCGCATCTCCGCCGCGAGCTACGGCGTGAACAGCGCCATCGGCGACCTGCTGCCACAAGTCAACCTCGTCGGCGTCATCCAGCAGCAGTTCGACCTGCAGGTTCCGACCGACCAGTTTTACACCTACGGCGTGCGCGTGCAGGCGACGGTGCCGATCTACCAGAACGGCAGCGAGTGGTCGCGCGTGCGGCAGGCCAAGGAACTGGTCGGCCAGCGCCGCAACGAGCTCGACAGCGCACGCCGGGCGCAGGCCGAGAACGTGATCCGCGCCTGGCGCCAGCTCGACGCCTCGCGCTCGCGCGTGACTTCCTTCGAGGCCCAGGTCCGCGCCAACGAAGTCGCCCTGAACGGCGTGCGCCAGGAAGCGCTGGTCGGCTCGCGCACCACGCTCGACGTGTTGAACGCCGAGCAGGAGCTGCTCAATGCCCAGGTCAGCCTGGTGCAGGCCCGGCACGACACGCAGGTGTCCTACTATGGCGTGCTGGCCGGGATCGGCCGTCTGACCGCCCGCACCCTGGCGCTACCGGTCGAGTATTACGACGAGGAGAGGTATTATAACGAGGTGGGCTCGCGCTGGATCGGCTGGGGAACCGGCGATTCGGGCGCCAAGCCCGCGCCGGCGCCCACGACGACGACCAGCTCCGGGAGCAGGTGATGAGCGACTCCAGAAGCGCCAACAACGACCCATCGATGGACGACATCTTGGCCTCCATCCGCAAGATCATCTCCGACGACGAGGCCCGCGCCCAGGTGAACAGACAGCAGGGCAACAACCAGCAGACGGCCAGCCAGCCCTCCGATCACCCTGCCTCGGCATCCGATGTCCTGCTGCTCACCGACCTGATCGAGGATCCCAACTCCGCGGCCGAGGGCGCCGGCCCATCGCCAATCCCGCTGCCGCGCATCGATCCCGCCAACGCCGCCGAGATGCCCCAGCCTTCGGTCGGGCCACCGGCTGACGCCTCGCTGATCGGGCCCGCCGGCGCCGGTGCCGCGACCTCGGCCTTTGGGCGCCTCCACCAGGCGGTTCAGGACAGCGTGCCGCCGCCCACCGCCCCCGATCCGGGTCCGGCCATGAGCAGCAACGGCAAGACCGTCGAGGACCTGGTCAAGGAGATGCTGCGGCCGATGCTCAAGGAATGGCTCGACCGCAACCTGCCGCCGATGGTCGAGCGCTTCGTCGAACGCGAGATCGTCCGGCTGACCCGCCGCTGACCCCAGGCGCCACCGAATCGAACGCCACGGCGCCATCCCGTGGCGTTTTTCGTTATAAGGCTAGAAATGCTCGACAAGACCTACGACCCCAAGGAGATCGAAGCCCGCCGCTACCCGGAGTGGGAGCAGAGCGGCGCGTTCCGCGCCCATCCGGAGTCGAACAAGCCGCCGTACTGCATCGTCATCCCGCCGCCCAACGTCACGGGCAGCCTGCATATGGGCCACGCGCTCACCTTCACCTTGCAGGACGTGCTGATCCGCTGGCGTCGCATGAAGGGCGACGACGTGCTGTGGCAGCCCGGCACCGATCACGCCGGCATCGCCACCCAGATGGTGGTGGTGCGCAACCTCGAGCAGGAGGGCATCGGGCTTGCGGTCGAAGGCGCCGATAAGGGTGATGGCAACAAGCAGCTGCTGAGCCGCGACGAGTTCATCGCCAAGGTCTGGGAGTGGAAAGCCTATTCGGGCGGCACCATCACGAATCAGCTCAGGAGGCTGGGTGCCTCGTGCGACTGGTCGCGCGAGCGCTTCACCATGGACGAGGGCCTGTCGCGCGCCGTCCTGAAGGTGTTCGTCGATCTCCACAAGGCCGGCCTGATCTACAAGGACAACCGGCTGGTCAACTGGGACCCCAAGATGCTGACGGCGATCTCCGACCTCGAGGTCGAATCGCGCGAGGTCAAGGGCAGCCTGTGGTACTTCCGCTATCCCATCGAGGGCCGCGACGAGCATATCGTGGTGGCGACGACCCGGCCCGAGACGATGCTGGGTGACACCGGCGTGGCGGTGCATCCCGACGATCCCAAGTGGAAGCACCTTTTAGGCAAGCACGCGATCCTGCCGCTGGTCGGCCGCCGCATCCCGATCGTGGCCGACGAGTATTCCGATCCGGAGAAGGGCTCGGGCGCGGTGAAGATCACGCCGGCGCACGACTTCAACGATTTCGAGGTCGGCCGCCGGCATGGGCTGGAAGCCATCAGCATTTTCGACAAGTTCGCGCGGCTCAATGACAACGCGCCGGCGACGTATCGCGGGCTCGACCGGTTCGATGCCCGCAAGAAGATCGTGGCGGACATGGAGGCGCTGGGTCTGGTCGAGAAGGTCGAACCGCACACCCATGCCGTGCCCTACGGTGACCGCGGCGGCGTCCCCGTCGAGCCCTTCCTGACCGAGCAATGGTATGCCGACGCCAAGAAGCTCGCGCAGGCGCCGATCGCGGCGGCGCACGACGGCCGCGTGAAGTTCGTGCCCGAGCGCGGGCGCGACGAATTCTTCCGCTGGATGGAGAACATCGAGCCGTGGTGCATCTCGCGCCAGCTCTGGTGGGGCCATCAGATTCCGGCCTGGTACGGCCCCGACAGACAAGTGTTCGTGGCGCTGTCTGAGGGCGAGGCCCAGGAGGAGGCGCGCCGGCACTACGGCCGCGAGGTGGCGCTGGAGCGCGACCCCGACGTGCTCGACACCTGGTTCAGCTCGGCGTTGTGGCCGTTCTCGACCCTGGGCTGGCCCGAGCAGACCGTCGAGCTTGCGAAGTACTACCCGACCAGCGTGCTGGTGACCGGCTGGGACATCCTGTTCTTCTGGGTCGCCCGCATGATGATGATGGGCATGCACTTCATGAAGGAAGTGCCGTTCCGCACCGTCTACCTGCATGGGCTGGTGACGGACGAGAAGGGACAGAAGATGTCCAAATCCAAGGGCAACGCGATGGACCCCCTGGAGCTGATCGACAAATACGGCGCCGATGCCCTGCGCTTCACCATGACCTCGATGGCGGCCATGCAGGCCGGCCGCCTGCGACTTTCCACGGCGCGCGTAGAAGGCTCGCGCAACTTCGCCACCAAGTTCTGGAACGCCACGCGCTTCGCCGAGATGAACGGCGCGGCGCTGCCACCCAAGTCCAAGGGCTTCGATCCGGGGTCGGCCGGGCTCACGATCAACAAGTGGGTGCTGGGCGAGCTGGCGCGCGCCAACCTCGAGATCGACCAGGCGCTCGCCGAGTTCTGCCTCAATGAGGCGGCCAACACGCTCTACGAATTCATCTGGGGCATCGTCTGCGACTGGTACGTCGAGCTCTCCAAGCCGATCCTGCAGGGGCGGGACGGGCCGGCCAAGGATGAGACGCGCGCCGTCACGGCCTTCGTGCTGCGCGAGACCGCCAAGCTCCTGCATCCGGTGATGCCGTTCATCACCGAGGAGATCTGGGACAAGACCGGCCATCGCGCCGAGCACGGCGCGCTGATCGGCCAGCCGTGGCCGGCGCCACCGCCGGCCGATGCCGCCGCGGACGCCGAGATCGGCTGGCTGGTGACGCTGATCTCCGACATCCGTTCGGCGCGCGCCGAGCTGAACGTTCCGGCCGGCGCCAAGCTCAAGCTGCTGGTGGTCGGCGCCAACGCCCAAACCCGCCAGCGGCTCGACACGCACCGCGCCGCCATCGAGCGGCTGGCGCGCATCGAGGGCATCGAGGCTGCCGCGGCGGCGCCGAAGGCTGCGCTGCAGATCGTGGTGGGCGAGGCGACCTATGCCCTGCCGGTCGGCGACGTCATCGACCTCAAGGCCGAGGGCGCGCGCCTGCAGAAGGAGATCAGGAAGCTCGCCGACGAGGTCGGCAAGATCGACGCCAAGCTCGGCAACGCCAACTTCGTGTCGCGCGCGCCGGAAGAAGTGGTCGAGGAACAGCGCGAGCGCCGCCAGCTAGCCGAACAGACCCGCGCCCGCCTTAGCACGGCGCTGGAGCGGCTGCGCGCCTAGCTACGAAGCTTTCTTCAGGTCCGGCACGTAGGGCCGGCTGGTGAAGTGCTCCTGGTTGTCGCCGCGGGCGAAGCGCAAGCCGGCCTGGCGGATGGCGCCGTCATCGACCGATTCGAGCGGCACGAAGTAGCGGTCGTCGGTCTTGATGACGGTGTCGTTGTCGACACGGTTGTAGCAGATCAGCAGGGTCCAGCGCCGGCTGGCCGAGCGGTTGGCATCGGAGCGGTGAATGGCGTTGCAGTGAAAGATCAGCGCATCGCCGGCGTCGAGTTCGCAATACTCGACCGGGCACTGCTTGAGGATGTGCGGCATGCGCTGGGGATCGACCTCGTTCTGGGTCGGCGACAGCGGCGTGTGGTCGATGCGGCCGAGCCTGTGCGATCCCGTCGCGATCTGCAGGCAGCCGTTCTCGCGCGTCGTCTTGTCGAGCGCGACCATGATCGACAGCAGGTCGGGCCTGAGGCAGCCGTTGTAGTACCAATAGCCGTAGTCCTGGTGCCATTCCCAGGCGCCGCCCACTTCCGGCTCCTTGGCCGAGAGCTTGGACTGAAAGTGATAGACCGACCCGCCCAGTAGCGCCGCCGACGTGTCGACCATGCGCCGGCAGCGCGCGGCCAGGCCATAGACGCTGTCGCCGGCACGATTCCACAGCGCGATGCGCGTTGAGCGGCCCTCGCCGTCGCGGCGGTCGAGAATGCTGCTGCGCACGGCGGGGTCCTCTTCCATGGCGCGGGTCAGGAGCTTCACCTCGTCGGGCGCGAAAAGGCCGCGCGCATAGGTGAATCCTTTTTCATTGAACTCGGCTGTCTGCGCGGCAGTGAGCACGTTGGGCATGGTTTCCTCACCTCTGCCCCAAGCTTGATCTCCCGCACCGGACACGTAAAGGGCGGATGTTCAGCCTTGCGTGGAGTGATCCAATGGACTACATTGCTCCGTGTCTGAAGTCGCTCCGATAGCCGTTGTCGAAACGCCGGAATTCCTGTCGGCAACCCGAAAGTTGATGACTGAGGCAGAACGAGCGGCGTTGATTGACTACCTCGCCTACCATCCGAGCGTCGGCGATCTGATCCCAGGCACGGGCGGTGTGCGAACGCTGCGGTGGCGGCTCGAAGGGCGCGGCAAGCGCGGCGGCGCGCGCGTGATCTACTTCTATCACAGCTCCGACATTCCTTTGTTTGCGCTGACCGCCTTCGCAAAGAACGAGAAGTCGGATGTGAGTCAAAGAGACCGAAATGAATTTCGGCAACTGACCAAGCTTTTGATCGAGGCTTATGAAAGGAAGAAGCGATGAGCAAAGTAGCTGACGGTATTCGCCGTGGTTTGAAGGAAGCCGTCGCCTATGCGCGCGGCGAGGCGAAGGGAGCCGGTTACGGGGTTCACGTCCCAGCCGAGATCGACGTGCGGGCCATTCGCACCAAGCTCGGCATGACCCAGGAGGAGTTCGCCCTTCGCTTCGGATTCAGCGTCAATACTCTGCGCCACTGGGAGCAAGGGAAGCGCCAGCCGGAGGGACCGACGCGGGCCTATCTGCTCGTCATCGATCGCGCTCCAAGAGCGGTGCAGCGAGCGTTGCACGCGGCTTGAACCGACGGGGCGCGAAGCGTTGCCGGCAAGGTCGGTGACCTGGCCGCATCCGACCAGGACGGGCGTACGCGGATCGATCACTCCACCAGCGCCTCGATCTCGGCCGCCGACAATCCCGCTTCGGCGAGTACGCTTTGGGTGTGCTCGCCCAGCTTCGCCACCTTCGGCCCGCTTTGCAGCGGCGAGCCCGAGAAGCGGAACGGCGGCGCCGGCGATTTGTAGGCGCCGGCGCTGTCCTCGATGGTGCACAGCGAGCCGCGATGGGCGACCTGGGGATCCTGCAAAGCCTCGGTCACGGTGAGGTAGGGCGAGCAGGGCACGCCGTGCTTTTCCAGGGCCGCGACGCACTCCTTGACGGTGAGCTGCTTGGACCATTGCTCGAACTCGTCGACGAACTGGCCCCAGTTCATGCGCCGGTCGGCGTATTTCTCGAAGCGCGGGTCGCTCAGCCAGTCGCGCCGTCCGGCCGCGGTCGCCATATCCTGGAAGGTGCGCTCGCTCGCCGTCGCCAGCATGACGTAGCCATCCTTCGCCTCGACCGGCCCGTACATCGGCCGCGACGGCATCTCGAAGTCGAACTGCGCGCGATTCACTTCGCCTAAAAGCATGCCGACCAGCGTCTCGAACATCGACACGTCGACCATCTGGCCCTTGCCGGTGACGTGACGCTGGTGAAGCGCCGCCAGGATGCCGCCCAGGGCATAGGCGCCGCTGGCATAGTCGGCGACGAAGATGCCGCAATTGTCCGGCCGCTCGCGGCCCTGCTGGTAGAAAAGATGCGCCATGTCGTAGCCGGTCGAGGCGTGGATGACCGGGGCATAGGCCGGCCGTCCGGCGGCGGGTCCGCTCTGGCCGTAGCCGGAGATGGCGCCGTAGACGATCCTGGGATTGATCTTGGCCAGCTCGGGATAGTCGAGCCCCAGCCGCTTCATCACGCCCGGACGGTAATTCTCCAGCACGATGTCCACGACCGTCACCAGCTTCTTCACGGCGGCGATCGCCTCGGGCCGCTTGAGGTCGAGCACGATCGAGCGCTTGCCGGCGTTGAGTTGGCCGAACATCGTGCCCGCCCCGTCGCGCTGCACCGGCCGGCTGCGCATCAGGTCTCCCTCGGGCGATTCGACCTTGATCACGTCGGCGCCCATGTCGGCCAGCAGGCGGCTGCAATGCGGGCCGGCGATAGTGGTGGAGAAGTCCAGGATGCGCAGGCCGTGCAGCGGCCGGGGGTTCGTTTCCGTCATCGGGTCACCGGGCAATCAGGATGAGTACGACCCCGCCGACCACCAGGATGCTGCCGACCCACTCGCCGGTGGACGGCCTTTCCTTGAGCACGACGTGCGAGGCGATGAAAGTGAAGACGAGTTCGATCTGGCCGACAGCGCGCACCAGGGCGGCGTTCTCGAGCGTCATGGCGAGCGCCCAGCCGGCCGAGCCCAGCACGCTGAAAATGCCGACCCAGATCGAGGAACGCCAGTTGACCCAGACCTTGGCGAGCTGCGGCCGGTCGCGGCGCGCGAGATAGACCGCCATCAGCACGACCTGGATGGTGTTCATGCAGGCCAGCACCGTGATGCCGCGCACCATGAAGTCGCCCTCGGGCAGGTGCTTGGACGCCTCGCGGATGGTGCCGGCGGCGATGGCGAAGATCGCGCCGGCCAGGATGCCGTAGAGCGCGCCCTTGTGCGTGAGGTCGGCCAGCACGCTGCGGACATTGGCGAACGAGCCGCGCACGCTCAGGATCGCCACGCCGCCCAGGCAGACCACGATGCCGATCCAGGCGCCGAAGCGGAGCGGCTCGTGGGCGATGAAGGTGGCGAACAGGGCCACGAACACCGTCTCGGTCTTGGAGTAGACCGTGCCGACGGCATAGTTGCGCAGCGAGAAGGAGTGGATCATCAGCGAGGTCGCCACGATCTGGGCGACGCCGGCGATGATGACCAGGCCCAGGAAAGCCATCGAGATCGTCGGCACATGGCGGCCGGTGCCGAACACCAGGAAGGCCAGCGCCGCCAGGGCCAAGGGAGCGCCGTAGAGGTAACGGACGAAATTGGCGCCATCGACGCTCAGCACGCCACGAATCTTCTGCTGCATCGTCGTGCGGATGTTCTGAAACAGCGCAGCGGCGACGGTTATCGGTATCCAGAGCGGCACGATTCCTCCCCCAGCCAGTGTATGGCCTCGACGGGCCGCCGTCTGCCGCCTAGATTTTCACGATGCGACAAGAATTGGGAGACGCGCTGTCGACTGCCTGGTTTGCGCTGGGCAAGCCCGGCGTGTGGTGGGCCGGCGCAGAACGCGTGAAGATTGCCGGCGAGACGCGCGCGGCGCGGTCCTGCGCCCTGTGCAGCAAGCGCAAGACCGCACTGTCGCCTCATGCCGTATCCGGATCGCACGACGCGGCGAGCGAACTCCCGGAATCGGCAATCGAGGCCATTCATCGCATCGTTTCCGATCCCGGCCGCCTGTCGGAGGCGTGGTATCGCCGGACGACGTCGTCTGGCCTCAGTGACGAAGCCTATGTCGAGCTGCTGAGCGTGGTGGCGATCACGACCGCGATCGACACGTTCGACCGGGCGTGCGGCGCGCCGCCGCGGCCTCTGCCCGCGCCGTTGCCGGGCGCGCCGACCCAGCAGCGCCCTCAGGGCGCGAAGCCGGGACTGGGCTGGATGCCCATGCTGGCGCCCGAGGATGTCATGGCCGACGACCCGCCGCTCTACACCTCGGGCGGCCGCATCGGCGGCAACGTGCACCGCGCCTTGAGCCTGGTGCCGAGCGCGATGATGCAATTCTGGGACATGTTCGAGACCATGTATCTGCCGCAGGACGCGATGCGGGACTTCGCCCGGGAGTATCGCGCGATCAGTCATGCCCAAATCGAGATGCTGGCTGCCAGGGTCGCCGTCCGAAACCAATGCGTCTATTGAATCACCAGCCATCTGGCCTTGCTCCGGGGGAGCGGCAGGCATAGCGGTACGGACTACGGCTTCGACGGCATCGTCCACGGCGCGGGAGGCAGCGGGGTCGCCCACGAGGCGGAATTGCTCGCCTTCGCCGATGCAGCCGTCGGCGAGGACGGCCCGCTCGCCGAGGTCCGGGCGGCGCTTGTGGCGTCGATCGGCGAGGCGGCGATGGCGGACGCGGCCGCCGTGGTTGGCGGCTTCGATGCCATTACGCGCGTGGCGGACGGGTCGGGCATTCCGCTGGAGCCGCCCAAGGCCGAAGCCACCGCCGAGTGGCGGGCCAGCTTGGGCATCGATGCCTTCTGGACCATGAAGGTGTAACGCCTAGGCATTACCGGCGCGCATCGCTAAAGTCGCCGCCGATTCAGAAAAGGCGGAGACACGGCGCCATGGCCAAGAAGAAGCAACCCAAGCTGCATCCCAATCCCACCTTCGACAAGTCGAAGATGCCGAGCCGGCATACGACCGTCGGGCCCGAGCGCGCGCCGCATCGGTCGTATCTCTACGCCATGGGCCTCAACGAGAAGCAGATCGCCCAGCCCATCGTCGGCGTAGCGACCTGCTGGAACGAGGCCGCGCCTTGCAACATCGCGCTCAGCCGCCAGGCCCAGGCCGTCAAGATCGGCGTCGATCGCGGCGGCGGCACGCCGCGCGAGTTCACCACCATCACGGTGACCGACGGCATCGCCATGGGCCACCAGGGCATGAAGTCCTCGCTCGCCAGCCGCGACCTCATAGCCGACTCGGTCGAGCTCACCATGCGCGGCCATTGCTACGACGCCATGGTGACCCTGGCGGGCTGCGACAAGTCGCTGCCCGGCATGATGATGGCCATGCTGCGGCTGAACGTGCCGTCGGTGTTCATGTATGGCGGCTCTATCCTGCCCGGCAAGTTCCGTGGCAAGGACGTCACCGTGGTCGACGTGTTCGAGGGCGTCGGCATGCATGCCGCCGGCAAGTTCACCGATGCCGATCTGCATGAGCTCGAATGCGCGGCCTGTCCGTCGGCCGGCTCGTGCGGCGGCCAGTTCACCGCCAACACCATGGCCTGCGTCTCCGAGGCGATCGGGCTGGCGTTGCCGGGCTCGGCCGGCGCGCCGGCGCCTTATGAGACGCGCGACCAGTACGCCGAGGCGTCGGGCGAGGCGGCGATGAATCTGCTGCGGCTCGGCATCCGGCCGCGCGACATCTGCTCGCGCGAGGCCTTCGAGAATGCGGCGGTCGTGGTCGCCGCCACCGGCGGCTCGACCAATGCCGGCCTGCACCTGCCGGCGATGGCGCATGAATGCGGCATCAAGTTGGACCTGCACGACGTCGCCAAGATCTTCAAGAAGACGCCGTACATCGCCGACCTCAAGCCGGGCGGAAAATACGTGGCCTTCGATCTCTACAATATCGGCGGCATCCCGGTGGTCATCAAGGAGCTGCTCGATGCCGGCCTGCTGCATGGCGACGTGCTCACGGCGACCGGCAAGACCCTGGCCGACAACCACAAGGACGTGAAGTTCCCGGACAACCAGGACGTGGTCTATCGCGTGAAGGACTGCATCATGCCGACCGGCGGCGTGGTTGGCCTCAGGGGCAATCTTGCGCCCGACGGCGCTATCGTGAAGGTGGCCGGCATGCATCGCCTGGTCTTCACCGGGCCGGCGCGCTGCTACGACAGCGAGGAGGCGGCGTTCGACGCCGTCGTGAAGGGCAAGTTCAAGACCGGCGACGTGATCGTCATCCGCTACGAAGGTCCCAAGGGCGGCCCGGGCATGCGCGAGATGCTGTCGACCACGGCGGCGCTCCATGGTCTCGGCGTCGGCGAGACGGTGGCGCTGATCACCGACGGGCGCTTCTCCGGCGGCACGCGCGGCTTCTGCGTCGGCCATGTCGGCCCGGAAGCCTACGTCGGCGGCCCGATCGGGCTTTTGAAGAACGGCGACATGATCACCATCGACGCCGTGAAGGGCCGGCTTTCGGTCGACCTTTCAGACAAGGAGCTGAAGAAGCGCCGCAAGGCGTTCAAGCCCCGGAAGAACGGCTACACGGCGGGTGCGCTGTGGAAATACGCCGAGCTCGTCGGCCCGGCGGTCGACGGCGCGGTGACTCATCCGGGCGCGAAGAAGGAAAGTCACGTCTTCGCGGATATCTAGGGAGCTGAAATGCTGAGACGCGCCGTCCTCGCAGCCGCCCTCGCGACGCCGTTCGCTGCGCGGGCCGAGACCACCTGGCCGACCAAGCCGATCCGCATCGTCGTTCCGTTCAATCCCGGCGGCGCGATCGATGCCCTGGTGCGAGTGATCGCCGACGGCCTGACGGCGCGGCTCGGCCAGCAGGTCCTGGTTGATCCCAGGCCGGGCGCCAACACCATCGTCGGCTCCGAGATCGTCGCCAAGGCAGCCCCCGACGGCTACACCTTCCTGATCACCACCAACTCGACCCATACCAACAACCCGACGCTCTACGCCAAGCTGCCGTTCGATCCGGCCAAGGACCTGATGCCGGTGTCGCTGGTATCGCTGGGCACGATCCTGCTGGTGGTCAAGGCGGACGCGCCGTTCAGCGACCTCCGGGGCATGGCCGCCTGGGTCAAGCAGCTCGGCCGGCCGGCGAGCTATGGCAGCTGGGGCATCGGCTCGAGCGGCCATCTCTACGGCCTGATGTTCGAGAAGGCGTTGGGCGGTTACTACAACCACGTGCCCTATCGCGGCGACGTGCCGGCGCTGCAGGACGTCGCCAACGGCACGCTCGACATCACCTGGGCCAGTCCGACCAGCGCCAAGACCCAGTTTGCCGCCGGCCGGGTCAAGCCGATCGCCGCCGCGGGCTCCAATCGCTCGGCGGCGCTGCCCGAGCTCACCACCTTTGCCGAGCAGCTGATTGCCGGCTTCGACCTCAATCTGTTCGTCGCGGCCTATGCGCCGGCGGGCACGCCGACCGCAATCGTCGATCGCCTGCAGCGCGAGATCAGGTTGGTGATCAGCCAGCCGGACGTCGCCGAAAAGCTGATCGCGCAGGGCCAGACGCCTGTCGGCTCGACGCCCAAGGAACTGGCCGACGTTTTGGCGCGCGAGACGCCGATCTGGGCCGACCTGATCAGGCAGTCCGGCGCCAAGGTCGAGTAGGGAGCCGGCCGTGAGCGCGTCGACCGATATCCGCTCCGCCTACACGCTGCAGCCGCCGACCTACAACGCCAGGCTGACCGAGATCGGCCGCGGCACGCCGATGGGCGAGCTGCTGCGCCGCTATTGGCATCCCGTCGGGCTCAGCGAAGATGCCGGCACCACGCCGCGCGCGGTGAAAGTCCTGGGCGAGGAGCTGATCCTGTTCCGCGACGGCCAGGGCCGCCCCGGACTCGTCTATCCGCGCTGTTGCCACCGCGGCACCACGCTGTACTACGGCAAGATCGAGGAACGCGGCATCCGCTGCTGCTATCACGGCTGGCTGTTCGACGTCGAAGGCCATTGCCTCGAAATGCCCTGCGAGCCCCATCCTGCCGGCCCGCAATGCCAGCGGGTGCGCCAGCCCTGGTATCCCGTCGCGGAGCGCTACGGGCTGGTGTTCGCCTATCTCGGACCGCCGGAGAAGAGGCCGGTGTTGCCGAGCTACGAATGCCTGGAAGCCTTGCAGCCCGGCGAGTTCGTCGAATCAGATGATTCCAGCATCGGCAGCGGCGGCATCGTGATCGCGCCCTGCAACTGGCTGCAGCATTTCGAGAACGTGGTCGATCCCTATCACGTGCCCATCCTGCACGGCGCCTTTAGCGCACCGCAGTTCGTCGAGCAGATGAGCGCCTTCCCCAAGGTGAAGTTCGAATACGGCCGCCAGAGCGTGAAGGCGACCTCGGTCCGTCCTGCTCCCGACGGCAAGCGCTTCCGGCGGGTCACCGAGGCCGTGGTGCCGACGCTTAGGGTCGTGCCCAATCCGCGGGTCGCGCGATACGGCATGGTCGAATCGATCGGCTGGACGCTGCCGATCGACGATACACACTACCGCATCTATGTCGCCGGACGGGTGCGCGAGAAGGGCGAGCTCGCCAAGTTCACGTCGCGCTACAACGGCAAGACCTGGGCCGAGCTCTCACCGGAGGAGCACCAGCGATTTCCCGGCGACACCGAGGCGCAGGTTGGCCAGGGCGCCATCACCTTCCACTCGGAGGAGCATCTGATGTCGTCGGACCAGGGCGTCTCGATGCTGCGCATCCTGCTGCAGAAGCAGGCCGACATCGCCGCCGCGGGCGGCGATCCGGTCGGCGTGGCCTACGACGAAGCCGGGGCCTACGTGAAGTTCGACGCGGGGCAGTTCCTGGACGACGCGCCCTAAGCGGACGCCGTCTTGCCGGACCGCGGGCCTCCAGGCCCGCTCTTAGTCTTCCGGATCACGAGCCTCCTCAGGGCGAAGTTTACTTCGCCCGAATCGCTCATGATCATGGGCGCGCAAGATGCATGGCCCGAAAGAGCATGAGCGGGCCTGGAGGCCCGCGGTCCGGCAAGAGTCCATTCAAACGTTAGAGGTCAGCGCCCACGGCCTCGCCTACCGACGCAAAGCCGTCGCGCGCGAGCAGCGCCGCGAGCTCGTCCTTGATGCGGCGAACGAGCGGCGGCCCATCATAGACCATGGCCGAGTAAAGCTGCACCAGGCTCGCCCCGGCGCGGATCTTGGCGTAGGCGTCGGCGCCCGAGCCGATGCCGCCGCAGCCGATCAAAGGGAACTGCCGTTCGACCCGCCGTGCCGTGCGACGCAGTACGTCCGTCGAGCGCGCCATGAGCGGCGCGCCGGAAAGTCCACCGGCCTCCCCGCGCCGCGGCGAGCGCAGCGACGGGGGCCGCGACAGGGTCGTGTTGCCGACAATGATGCCGTCCATCCGGAGCTCGCGGCAGACGGCGACGATATCGTCGAGGTCCTCGTCAGTGGCGTCGGGCGCGATCTTGACCAGCAACGGCACGGGCTTGGCGGCAATCGCGTCCTGCACGCGCTTGAGAAGATCGGCGAGCTGCGTGCGGCCCTGGAGATTGCGCAGGCCCGGCGTGTTGGGCGAGGAGACGTTGCAGACGAGGTAATCGGCGTAAGGCGCCAAGGCCGCGCCGCAGGCGACGTAGTCGGCGGCCCGGTCGGTGCTGTCCTTGTTGGCCCCGACATTGACCCCGACGAAGCCGCGGCGCGGGCGGGTGGCGAGCCGCGACCGGGCGGCGTCGAGGCCCTGGCCGGGAAAGCCCATGCGGTTGATCACGCCGCGATCCTCGGCCAGGCGAAACAGGCGAGGGCGCGGATTGCCGGCCTGGGGCCGGGGCGTCACGCTGCCGATCTCGACCAGGCCGAAGCCAAGATCGAGCAGGGCGTCGGGTACCTCGGCGTTCTTGTCGAAACCGGCGGCAAGGCCGATCGGGTTGGGCAAGCTGCGATCCCAGACCCGGATGGCGAGCGACGGCGGGTCTGGCTTCCGGTCGGCCGGCACCAGGCTGCTTTTGAGGGCCCGCAACGCCAAGCCGTGCGCCGTCTCGGCGTCGAGGCGGGAAAGAAACAAATCGGCGAGGGAATACCAGGCGGCCATCGCCATGTGGTTAGCAGAGGTTCCCTGTGGAGCGTTCAGGCTCTGCCATAGACGGGGATCAGCGCGCCGGAATCGACCGGGTCCGACAGGCTGCATTGCGCGACGATCAGCTCGGCGATCGCCTCGGGCTTGACCCAGATGGCGTGATCGGCTTTGGGCATGTCGGCGCGGTTGGCGGGCGTGTCGATGGTCGACGGGCAGAGCGCGATGACCGAGATGCTCTCGTTCTTCAGCTCCTCGGCGAGAGCGACGGTGAAGGCGGCGACGGCGGCTTTGGCCGCGGTATAGGCCGTCATGTTGGCGCCCTGCCGCGGATCGAGCGCGGGCCGGGCGGAGATATTGATGATGTGTCCGCCCCGCCCTGATTTGCGAAAAATGGCGACGGCCTCGCGGCAGCTCAGCATGCAGGAGACGAGGTTCATCGACAGCTGCTGCTGCAGGATCTGCGCGGAGCTGTCGGCGATGGGCGCGTAGGCGAACCCGCCGGCGATGTTCACCACCGCATGGAGCGGCGGCAGCTTGCTGTAAAAGCTCCTGACCGACGCTTCGTCGGCAAGATCGATGTTCGTGGAAACGGCAATCTTTTCACTGTCGGGAAATCTTCCGGCTGGTACGACGCTTTCGATGGCGGGGATGTGGCAGATCGCTCCCGCGTGAATGAAGCTCCGTACGACGGCCGCACCGAGCGTCCCGGTGCCGCCGGTTACGACAACGTGGCGATCCTGTAGCGTCGGCATTTTCACTCCTTGATCAAGCTCTCGCCGAGACAAGAGACAGGAGTGGAAGCAGACTTGTCCAGCTTATCGAGCGCAAGCTTTGCCGGACCGCACCTCTAGCGCCGATTGTTGCCACCGCTTAGCGGCCGATACGCCTTGGAATCGGGGAACACGACCTGGAACAATTCGCGGAACAGTTGGTCGACACGCGGATCGGTCGGACTGCTCGCCTGCGTCCAGGCGGTAGTTTCCGACATCGCCATGTCGTTCCGACAATAAACGGCATAGACATAGAAAGTGCCTGGCCGGTTGGCCCTGGTACGGGTGACGCCGTTGCACACCGCATAGGAGCCCAGATCGGGGGCTGAATCGAAGACCAGCACCAGACGGTAATACGGGCGCGGCCTTTCGACGGGAGTGTCGTAGGTGAAGGTGAGCGCCGGCCGCGGTTTGGCAGCCTGCATGACCGGCAACAGCTCGCGCGCGACCGTGTTGGGATCGGTGCCCGGGAAGGGGTTGCCGACAAGAATGACCTGGAAGTTCCGGCCGTCGGTCGCGGCGAAGAACTCGCTAAAGTCATACTGCGTCGCATAGTAGCTGCCGCCGATGACCGCGATGGACGAGGCGCACGCGGTAAGGATCATGAGCCCGAGTAGGGCGACGATCTTGCTCTTGAAACGCATGCGGACGTTCTCCTCACCGCGCATCATGGATGATAGACCGGTGTCGTGGTCACTTCATGTCACATTGTCGCGCGGAGTGTACGCAGTGCGTTCGATCTATGGTCGAGTTCTCGAGCCCTGGACGGGCCGGCCGTAGGCCTGGGAGTCGGTGAACACAACCTGGAACAATTCGCGGAAAAACCGGCCGACGCGCGGATCGGTCGGATCGCTCGCTTGCGTCCAGGCGGTCGCTTCCGACAGCGCCAGGTCGTTTCGACAGTAGACGGCATAGAGATAGAAAACGCCCGGCTGGTGCGCCCGGATACGGGTCTCGCCGTTGCACACCGCATAGGAGCCGAGATCGGGGGCGGAATCGAAGACCAGCACCAGACGGTAGTATGGGCGCGGCCTTTCGACGGGAGTGTCGTAGGTGAAGGTGAGCGCCGGCCGCGGCTTGGCGGCCTGCATGACCGGCAACAACTCGCGGGCGACCGTGTTGGGATCCATGTTCGGGAAAGGGTTCCCGACAAGGATGACCTGGAAGTTCCGGCCGTCGGTCGCGGCGAAGAACTCGGCAAAGTCATACTGCGTCGCATAGTATGTTCCGCCGATGACCGCGATGGACGAAGCGCACGCCGTGAGGATCAACAGGCCCAACAGGGAGGCAATCGTGCTCGTGAAGCGCATACGGATATTCTCCTGATCGCGCATGCCCACGATAGGCATGGAACGCGACGGCTTCACGTCACATTGTCGCGCGCGGTCCGTCAGCCGGCTGTAAGCCTATTCAGACGTCGAGATCGCGGGCAAACTTGGCGTTTTCCTGGATGAAGGCGTAGCGTTTCTCCGGCTTGCGGCCCATCAGGTCCTCGACCAGCGACCTCGTCTTCATCGCGTCCGTGCGTGACTCCGTATCAGCGGCGGTCGGCACGTCGACCTTGAGCAGGATGCGCTTGGTCGGATCCATCGTCGTCTCGCGCAGGTGGGCGGACTGCATCTCGCCGAGACCCTTGAAGCGCGTGATGTCGACCTTGCCGCCGCCGAAGGCGTCGCGCAGCAGCTCGTCCTTGTGCTGCTCGTCGCGCGCATACTCGATGCGGTCGCCCTTGCTCAAGCGAAACAGCGGCGGCTGGGCGAGGAAGAGATGGCCGTTCTCGATCAGTTTCGGCATCTCGCGATAGAAGAACGTCATCAGCAGCGAGGCGATGTGGGCGCCGTCGACGTCGGCGTCGGTCATGATGATGACCCGCTCGTAGCGCAGCCGCTCGTCGCTGTAGTGGGCGGCGGTGCCGCAGCCCAGGGCCTGGATGAGATCCTGGATTTCCTGGTTGTCGCGCAGCTTCTCGGCCGTGGCGCTCGCCACGTTCAGGATCTTGCCGCGCAACGGCAGGATCGCCTGGGTCTCGCGATTGCGCGCCGCCTTGGCCGAGCCGCCCGCCGAATCGCCTTCGACCAGGAAGATCTCGGTGCCGGCCGAACCGGTGTTGCTGCAGTCGGCCAGCTTGCCGGGCAGCCTGAGCTTGCGCGTCGCGGTCTTGCGTTGCTGCTCGCGGTCCTGCTTGCGGCGCAGCCGCTCCTCCGCCTTGGCGACGACATATTCGAGCAGGACGTTGCCGGCTTCCTTGTCGCCGGTCAGCCAGTGCTCGAAATTGTCGCCCACGATCGTCTCGACCAGCTTGGTCGCCTCGACACTGACCAGCCTCTCCTTGGTCTGGCCCTGGAACTGCGGCTGCTCGATGAATATCGAGACCAGGCCCGCGGCGCCCTCGATCACGTCGTCGGCGGTGATGATCGAGCCCTTGCGGTTGCCGATAAGCTCGGCGTAGCGCTTGAGCCCGCGCACCAGCGCGCTGCGGAAGCCCGATTCGTGCGTGCCGCCTTCGGCGGTCGGCACGGTGTTGCAGTAGGAGCGGACGAAGCCTTCCTCGTCGGCCGGCCACCACACCGCCCATTCGACCTTGCCGCCCGTCGTGCCGTTGGTCTCGCTTTTGGCCTCGCCGGCGAACGGCTGCGGCACCACGGTCGGCCGCTCGCCGATCTC
>Ga0070698_100000123_pt1 | contig 67024 bp, 55 predicted proteins | sample KBSK1502metaG_FD_65477 | JGI IMG/M metagenome (GOLD analysis project Ga0070698, IMG submission 65477) | Corn, switchgrass and miscanthus rhizosphere microbial communities from Kellogg Biological Station, Michigan, USA - KBS K1-50-2 metaG | ecosystem: Host-associated > Plants > Roots >... | reverse complement strand
CGCAAGCGATATGCCAGCCTGACTCGGCGCGCCAGGGCGTATTCTTCGCACGCCCTTCGGGAGGAAAAATGAAGCGAGCCTTCCTGTTGCTGATTTTCGTGGCGGTCGCCTCGATCGGCGCGGCGGCGGAGAAACGTCCGATAACGGAAAAGGATCTGCTCCAGTTCCATTGGGTCGCCGATCCACAGATCTCTCCGGACGGCCGGTCGGTGGCCTATGTCCTGGTCTCCGTGAACGAGAAGGAAGATCGCTACGACACGAACGTCTGGGTCGTGCCCGCCGCCGCCGGATCGGAGCCGCGCAGGCTCACGGAGGGACCGCGAGACTTCGCGCCCCGCTGGTCCCCCGACGGCCGGACTCTCGCTTTCCTGCGCAGCGGTCCGGAAAAAGATCATCCGCTGTCGCAGCTCTATCTGCTGCCGATGGCGGGCGGCGAGCCTCGCAAGCTGACTGACTTGCCGCGAGGCGCGAGCCCGGCCGCCTGGTCTCCCGACAGCAAGCGAATCGCTTTCACGAGCGGGACTACCGACAAGGATCTGGAAGAACAGAAAGCGGAAAAGAAGGGGGACAAGCCCAAGAAGAGCGACGTCCGCGTCATCACCCGAGCCGTCTATCGGCGCAACGGGGGAGGTTGGATCGATCCGACCCATCCGTCCCACGTCTGGGTGGCCGATGTGGCCGGCGACGGACTCGCGGCGGCGCGTCCCGTGACGTCGGGCCATTACGACGAAGGCGAGATCGCGTGGAGCCGCGACGGCGCGCGCATCCTGTTCGTCTCCGACCGCGTCGACGAGCCTTATTACGATCCTCCGGACTCAAACCTCTATGCGGTCCCCGCGGCCGGCGGAGCCGCCGACACGGTCATCGACATCCGGGGCCCCGTGCGCGAGGCCAGGACCTCTCCCGACGGCAGCCGTTTCACGTTCGTCGGTTTCGTGAACCCTCCCGCGGTTCAGTCTCACACGCGCTCGGATGTGTTCCTCTGGGAGAAGGGGGCGGCGACGCCCTTGACTCCCGGCGCGGAGTTCGAGGTCGGAAGCGGAGTCGGCGGCGACCAGCACGCGCCGCGCGGCGGGAATCCCGGCGGACTGATCTGGACGCCCGATGGCCGGCGGATCCTGACCGCGGCCACGCTTCATGGCCGCTCGAACCTCGCCTCGATCGACCTCGCGACCCGAAAGCTCGAGTGGCTCACGACGGGCAATCACGACCTGATGGCCTATACGGCGACGCCCGACGCCTCGAGGTTCGCGGTGACCATCGGAGACGACACGCATGTTGGCGATCTGTACCTCTTCGAGACTGCCACACGGAAGCTGACGCAGCTCACTCACGTCAATGACGCTCTCTTGTCTCAGCTCGCGCTCTCGCAGCCGGAGGAGATCTGGTACACGAGCTTCGACGGCCAGAAGATCAACGGCTGGATTCTCAAACCTCCGGGCTTCGATCCGGCCAGGAAGTACCCCTTCATCCTCGAGATTCACGGCGGCCCCCACGCCTGCTACGGCAACACGTTCACCCACGAGTTCCAGTGGATGGCGGCCAAGGGCTACGTTGTCCTCTACACGAATCCGCGCGGGTCGACCTCCTATGGCCAGGAATTCGCCAACGTGATCCAGTACCGCTATCCCGGCGATGACTACAAGGACCTGATGCTCGGGGTCGACGAGGTCGTCAAGCGCGGCTACATCGACGAAAAGCGGATGGGGGTGACAGGCGGCTCCGGCGGAGGACTGCTCACCAACTGGACGGTGACCCAGACGAACCGGTTCCAGGCGGCGGTCTCCCAGCGCTCGGTGGCCGACTGGTTGAGCTTCTGGGCCACGGCGGACTTCACGCTCTTTACCCCCTCCTGGTTCCGAAAGAATCCGTACCAGGATCCGGAGGAGTTCCTGGCGCGCTCGCCCGTGCGCTACGCGGAGAAGATCTCGACACCGATGCTCTTCGTCGAGGGGGACGACGATCTGCGCACGCCTCCGACGCAAGGGGGCGAGGCGATGTTCCGCGCGCTCAAGGCGCAGAAGAAGACCGCCGTCATGGTCCGATTTCCCGGCGAAACGCACGAGCTCTCCCGGTCGGGCAAGCCTTCGCACCGAGTCGAACGCCTCCAGCACATCGTCAACTGGTTCGAGAAGTATCTGAAGGGGGAGAAGATCGACACTTACGACCTCTATTCCGCCGCTGCGGATTGAATCGGAGGCTGTTGTCGCCTTTTCGCGGCACGAAAGGCGCTAACAAGGCGATGTGGAGACGGCACTGAAAGAGGAGCGAGGCGGCCAATCGCCGGGCGGACGGCGTCTCTTCACGCTCGCGGTGACGGCGCTCGGGATCGTCTATGGCGACATCGGCACGAGCCCTCTCTACGCGCTGCGAGAGTGCTTTCACGGAGCGCACGGCGTCGCCGCTTCCCGCGACAACGTGCTCGGAATCCTGTCTCTGATCTTCTGGTCCCTGATCATCATCGTCACTCTGAAGTACCACGTCTATGTACTGAAGCTGGGCAATCGGGGGGAGGGAGGCATCCTGGCGTTGATGGGTCTGGTCCGCACACGGCGCGGGCGGCCACGAGGAGCGAGATGGCTGCTGATGGCGCTCGGGGTCTTCGGCGCGGCGCTTCTCTACGGCGACGGCATCATCACGCCGGCGATCTCCGTGCTCTCGGCGGTCGAAGGGCTCGAGGTCGGCACGCAAGTCTTCGATCCCTACGTCGTCCCGATCACGATCGCGATTCTGATCGGGCTCTTTCTTTTTCAGAAGCGCGGCACCGCCGGGATCGGCTCGATCTTCGGCCCGATCATGCTGATCTGGTTCGTGACGATCGGCGTGCTCGGCGTGTCGGGAATCCTGCGTGAGCCCGGCGTCCTCGCGGCGATCGATCCGAGGCACGCCTGGCGGTTCTTTCTCGAGAACGGCTTCCGAGGATTTCTGGTTCTTGGCGCGGTCTTTCTCGTGGCGACGGGAGGCGAAGCGCTCTACGCCGATCTCGGGCACTTCGGGGAACGCCCGATCCAGATCGACTGGTTCGGGCTGGTAGGGCTGTCGCTCGTCGCCAACTACTTCGGCCAGGGAGCGCTCCTGATCCACGATCCTTCGGCCGTCTCGAATCCCTTCTACCGACTCGGCCCCGCCTGGGCTCTCTATCCTTTGATCGGTCTGGCCACGGTCGCCACGATCATCGCGTCGCAGGCGATCATCTCGGGGGCCTTTTCTCTCACACGGCAGGCCGTCAACCTGGGTTACCTCCCGCGGATGCAGATCATCCACACCTCGGAGACGCAGATCGGACAGATCTACATCCCCGCCGTCAACTGGTTGCTCGCGATCATGACGGTGGCCATCGTCCTGGGGTTCCAGCGCTCTTCCCGACTCGCGGCGGCCTATGGAATGGCGGTGACAACGACGATGGTCATCACGACGATCTTAGCGGGTGTCGTCTCCCGTGAGCGGTTCCGTTGGTCGAGTCCCGTGGCGATCGTCGTCACCGCCGGGTTTCTCTCCGTGGATCTCGCCTTCTTTGGAGCGAACCTCTTCAAGATCGCGCACGGAGGATGGTTCCCTCTCGTCGTCGCCGCCGTCGCCTTTACTGTCATGACGACCTGGAGCCGCGGCCGGGAGCTTCTGAACAAGAGTCTCGCGAGATCGTTGGTCACGGTCGAGAAATTCCTCCAGGAATGCCATCACCGTAAGACACCGACCGTTCCCGGAACGGCGATTTACCTTTCGATGACACCTGCCGTGATTCCTCCGGCTCTCCGGCACAACTTCGACCACAACAAGGTGCTCCACGAGCGCGTCTGCCTTTTGACCGCGATGACCGAAGAGACGGCCGTGTGGAGAGGAGACCGAATCGAGGTCGAGAAACTGGACGGGCGCTTCTTCCGAATCCTCGTTCACTTCGGTTACATGGAGGACCCCGACGTCCCGCCGGTCCTGGCAGCCGTGTCGGTGCCCGGACTCTCCTTCTCGCCCGACTCGACCTCCTATTTCCTCGGCAAGGAGTCCATCATCCCGACTCGCAAGAAACGCGGCATGGCGCTCTGGCGCGAGAAGCTCTTCGCGTTCCTGTCCCGCAACGCATTCTCCGCGATATCGGCCTTCTGTCTTCCGGCCGAGCAGTCGATCGAGCTGCGAGGCCAGATCGAGATTTAGGAGTGATCCCTCGCCCCTTCGGGAAAGAGGGCAGGGTGAGGGGGCGGATCCTTCGATATCCTTTCTCTCTATGGACTGTTCGGACCTGAAAATAGGGCCTCGTCTTTCTTCCGCGGCCACGATTCCCTCCCGTTACTACACGGATCGGGAGGTTCTCGGTCGGGAGAACGAGCGCGTCTTCGGCAACACCTGGCAGCTCGTGGGCCACGCCTCGCAGGTCGCCCAGGCCGGCCGCTACTTCACGGCAACCGTCGCCAATGAGCCCGTCCTGATCGCGCGTGGCGAGGACCGCCTGCGCGCGCTCTCGAACGTCTGCCGCCATCGAGCCGGGCCGGTCGCGGCGGGCGAGGGTTCCTGCCGGGCCTTTCGCTGCGGTTATCACGGCTGGAGCTACGGTTTGGACGGCACGCTCTTGAACACTCCCGAGTTCGATGGCGTCGATGCCTTCGAGAAAAGCGAGCACCCTCTCCCGGAGTTCTCGCTGGAAGAGTGGCTCGGGTTGCTCTTCGTTCATCTGGGAGAGCCGCTTCAGACTCTCGCCGACAATCTGGAAGACCTCCCGGGAAAGCTGCGCGACCGCGGCCTCGAGTCGATGCGTCTGGCTCATCGCAAGCAGTGGGAGGTCGGCTGCAACTGGAAGGTCTACGTCGACAACTATCTGGAGGGGTACCACATCCCGATCGTGCATCCCGGTCTGATGAAGGAGATCGACTACGCGCGCTACGAAACCGAAACGCGCCAGATCTACTCGATCCAGCACTCTCCCATCAAGAAAACGGCGGAAGACAAATTGCGCGGCGGCGCCGGCGGCGAGGCGATGTTTTTCTGGGTCTATCCGAACCTGATGTTGAACGTCTATCCGGACAACTTCTCGACCAACCTGATCGTCCCGCTGTCCCATGACCGGACGTTGACTCTCTTCGAGTGGTACTTCCGCGATCCGGAGAACCCGGCGACGCGACATCTGGTCGAGGAGACCGTGTCTTTTTCCGACGAGATCCAGCGCGAGGACATCGCGATCTGCGAGGCAGTGCAGCGAGGCCTGAAGTCGCGCACCTACGACCGGGGCAGATACTCCGTCCGCCGCGAGAACGGCGTGCACCATTTCCACAGTCTTTACGCGGCGGCGATGGGCCAAACAACCGACTCTTCGCCTAGCGCCCAGCGCCCAGCGCCTATCCGTTAGCGCCCGGCGCCGAGCGCCTTCTCCACATCCCGTACGCCGGCAGCCCGAGCGCCAGCAGCCCCATTCCCCAAAGCGCCTGCACAGGCCTCTCGCGCAGCGTGTTCACGACCAGGAAAGCGGTTGCCAGGATGAAGATCGCCGGCACCCATGGATAACCCCAGGTGCGGTAAGGGCGCGCAACGTCCGGCAGCCGGCGCCGCAGAACGTAGAGCGCCGCTCCGGTCGCGGCGTAGAAGACCACCTCGATCGCCACGACGTAGGTGTAAAGCTGCTCGAAGGTTCCCGACAGCACGAGCACGCCCGACCAGACTCCCTGCGCGACGAGGCTCCCGACCGGCACGTGGAAGCGCGGATGAATCCGGGCGAGCGCGCGAAAGAAGAGGCCGTCCTCCGCCATCGGCTGATAGATGCGGGAACAGGTCAGGATGTTGGCGGAGAGACATCCGAAGATCGAGACCAGGATCGCGGCCGAAGCGAGCCGACCCGCCGCGGGGCCGAAGAGCGCCCGCATGGCCGCTTCCGCCACGCGCTCGCTGGCGGCCATGGCGGGAAGCGACAGAGCCCGCAGATAGACCAGATTCGTCACGGCGTAGATGGCGACAACGGCGAGCGTCCCGAAGATCAAGCCCCGAGGCAGATTGCGGCCCGGGTCCCGCACCTCGCCGGCCGAGAGCGCGAAACAGTACCAGCCGTCATAGGCCCAGAGGACGGCGATCATCGCGACGCCGAAGCCGGCGAGAAATCCCTTCGGGAGCGCCGCGGTCCATTGGGGAAAGACCGGCGCCGTCACGAAGAGACCCACGCCTGCCAGCGCCACGAGCGCGCCGATCTTCGCGACCGTCACGACGTTTTGAACCAGGGCTCCCTGGCGCACGCCGAAGACGTTGACCGCAGTCAGCATTGCGATGGCGAGAAGTCCTGCAAGCTGAGCGCCCGAGACCGTCCAGGTCCACCGCGCCAGCGGGACGGAAAAGAGAACGTGGCGCGTCGAGAAGAAGGGGAGGAAGGCGCCCAGGTACTCGCCGAATCCCGCTGCGAGCGCGGCGATTCCGCCGGACATGATCACCAGGAAAGACGCCCACCCGAACAGAAAGCCGGGCAGCGGCCCATAGGCCTCTTTGAGAAAGTGGTACATGCCGCCCGCGCGCGGGAACATCGCGCCCATCTCGGCGTAAGTCAGGGCGCCCGCGAGCGTCAGCAGACCGCCCGCGATCCAGACCGCGAGAATCAGGCCCGCATGGGGAAGGACACGTGCGATGTCGGAAGGCGTCAGAAAGATCGCCGTGCCGAGGACGGAGCCGATCGTGATGAGGGCTCCGTCCCACGCCCCCAGGGCTCGGCGGAGCTCCGGTTGTTCAGCGCTCAAGGTTCGAGTTCTACGTTACCTGACTTTGATGGCGGACCTGTTGAACTTTGAACTTTGAACTTCGAGCTCCCTCTCTTAGAGTGCGCCGGTGGCCAACCAACCCTCTCACGACCGCGCCGATCTGAAAGACATCGCCCGCCAGGCCATGATCGACCGCGATCTCTGGCCCGACTTCTCCGGTGAGGTCGAGCGGCAGCTCGCGGCCACAGCCGGCCCGGCGGCGCCGGCTGCCGCGGCGGGCACGCGAGATCTGCGTGGACTTCTCTGGTGCTCGATCGACAACGACGACTCGCTCGACCTCGATCAGCTCACGGTCTCGGAATCTCTGCCGGGCGGCGCCGTTCGGATCCTCGTCGCCATCGCCGACGTGGATGCCCTCGTTCCCAGGTCCTCCGCAGTCGACGAGCACGCGAGCCACAACACGACGTCCGTCTACACGGCGGCGCAGATCTTCCCGATGCTGCCCGAAAAGTTTTCGACGGATTGGACGTCGCTCGCGGCCGGGCAGGACCGACTGGCCGTCGTCGTGGATTTCACGGTCGATTCCAACGGCACTCTCACTGAATCCGCCGTGTACCGCGCGAGCGTGCGCAATCAGTCGAAGCTCGCCTACAACGGCGTGGGAGCCTGGCTGGAGGGGAGCGGTCCGCTGCCCCTGGCCGCCGCGGAAGTTCCTGGAATGGACGCGCAGCTCAAGACGCAGGACGCCGTGGCCCAGAAGCTCCGTGGACGGCGGCAGGAAGAGGGAGCCCTCGATCTCGAGACGCTCGAGCCGCGAGCCGTCTTCGACGGGGACGCGGTCGTGGATCTGAAGGTCGAGCGGGCCAACCGGGCGCGGCAGCTGATCGAGGACTTCATGATCGCGGCTAACGGCGTGACCGCGCGGTTCCTCGCGGCGAAGGGGTTGCCATCGCTCCGCCGGGTCGTGCGATCCCCCGAGAGGTGGCAGAGGATCGTCGCCGTCGCCAAGGAGTCCGGGGACGCTCTGCCTCCGGAGCCCGACTCGCTCGCGCTCTCGGAGTTCCTGATGCGCCGGCGCAAGGCCGATCCGCTTCGCTTTCCCGATCTGTCTCTCGTCATCGTCAAGCTGATGGGAGCGGGCGAGTACGTCGTCGAGCGGCCCGGTGCGGCGCCCATCGGCCACTTCGGGCTCGCCGTGCGCGATTACACACATTCGACCGCGCCCAACCGGCGGTTTCCCGATCTCATCACGCAGCGGATTCTGAAGGCGGCGCTGGCGGGGCAGCCGCCGGCTTACGGTGAGGCGGATCTCGAGGCGCTCGCCTCGCACTGCACCGAAAAGGAAGACGACGCCGACAAGGTGGAGCGGCAGGTTCGCAAGTCCGCCGCGGCCCTCCTGCTCGAACGGCGCATCGGCGAGCGGTTCGACGCCGTCGTGACGGGCGCGTCGGAGAAGGGGACCTGGGTGCGGGCGCTCAGTCCCCCCGTCGAGGGAAAGCTCGTCCACGGTTTCGACGGCGTGAAAGTGGGCCAGAAGCTCCGGGTCAAGTTGATCGGCACCGACTTCGAACAGGGCTTCATCGATTTCGTGAGGGCGGGATGAGGAAACGAGTTCTCAGTTATCAGTGATCAGTTGTCAGTTCCCGTCCTGTCATTCCGGGGAGCGAAGCGACCCCTCCTGTCATTCCGAGGAGCGAAGCGACGAGGAATCTACTCTCGTCTCTCAAAAGACTGGAGCAGATCCTTCGCTTCGCTCGGGATGACAAAAGGGGATTGTGCGCGGAGCTGTCGACCATCGAGGGCTTTTGTCATTCCGAGGAGCGAAGCGACGAGGAATCTACTCTCGTCTCTCAAAAGACCCGGGCAGATCCTTCGCTTCGCTCAGGATGACAAAAGGGGATTGTGCGCGGAGCTGTCGACCATCGAGGGCTTTTGTCATTCCGAGGAGCGAAGCGACGAGGAATCTACTCTGGTCTCTCCGAAGACTGGGGCAGATCCTTCGCTTCGCTCAGGATGACAAAAGGGGGACTGGCCGCGGAGCCGTCGACCATCGACTGCTTTTGTCATTCCGAGGAGCGAAGCGACGAGGAATCTGCTCCGTCGCTCCGAGGACTGGGGCAGATCCTTCGCTTCGCTCAGGATGAGAAAAGGGGGACTGTGCGCGGAATTGTCGACTGTCTAGAGGGTCCGACGATAGAGTCCGACTCTTGGTGAGTGATGCATGAAGCTACCGATCCTCTCGTGGTTGGGCGTCCTGGGTTTCTCCGGATTCCTGCCTGCCGCCATGCCTGCTAAGAAGGCCGCGGCCTCGAAGCCTCCGACGGTAGCGGAGGCCAGGAAGTTCCTGGAGGAGGCCGAAGCGAGGCTCTCGGTGCTCTCCGTCGACACCTCGCGCGCGACCTGGGTCCAGGCGACGTTTATCACCGACGATACTGAGATCCTCGCCGCGCAGGCCACCGAGCGACAGATCGCGGCCACCGCCGCTTTCGCCAAGCAGGCGGCGCGCTTCGACCGGGTCAAGCTCCCCGAGGAGCTGGCGCGGAAGATGAAGCTCTTGAAGGTCAACCTCACGCTCGCGGCCCCCGAGAATCCAAAGGAGAGCCAGGAGCTGACTCGCATCACCGCCGCGATGGAAGGGATGTATGGAAAAGGAAAGTACTGCCCCGAAGGCAAGGACCAGTGCCTCGACCTCGAGGAGATCACACGCATCATGGCCAAGAGCCGGGACGAGAAGGAGCTCCTGGACGTCTGGCGTGGCTGGCACCGGATCGCGGTCCCGATGCGCAGGGACTTTGTGCGCTACGTCGAGCTGGCCAACAAGGGGGCCCGGGAGCTCAAGTTCGCCGACACGGGGGCGATGTGGCGCTCCAAGTACGACATGCCTCCCGATCAATTCGCGCGGGAGCTCGACCGGCTCTGGGAGCAGGTCAAGCCCTTTTACGTTTCGCTTCACGCCTACGTGCGCGCCAAGCTATGGGAGGAGTACGGATCCGTCGTGCCGGCGAACGGGCCGATCCCGGCACATCTGCTCGGAAACATGTGGGCGCAGGACTGGTCGAACATCTACCCGCTGGTGGCTCCGAAAGACGCCGATCCCGGCTACGACTTGACCGAGATCCTGAAGGCCCGCGAGACCGATTCGATCCAGATGGTGCGCTACGGCGAAGCCTTCTTCACCTCGCTCGGATTCGCGCCGCTGCCCAAAACATTCTGGGAGCGCTCGCTCTTCGCCAAGCCTCGCGACCGCGAGGTCGTCTGCCACGCCAGCGCCTGGGACATCGACAACGTCGAGGACCTGCGCATCAAGATGTGCATCGACATCACCGCGGAGGACTTCACGACGATCCACCACGAGCTCGGCCACAACTTCTACTATCGTGCCTATTCCAAGCTACCGTTCCTCTTCCGCGACAGCGCCAACGAAGGCTTCCACGAGGCCATCGGGGACACGATCGCGCTCTCGATCACGCCGGAGTACTTAGTCAAGCTCGGATTCCTCTCGAAGGCGCCCGACGAGTCCAAGGACATCGGCCTGTTGCTCCGCAAAGCGCTGGCCAAGATCGCCTTCCTCCCGTTCGGCCTCGTGATCGACCAGTGGCGCTGGAAGGTCTTCTCCGGGCAAGTGACGCCCGAGAACTACAACCGTGTTTGGTGGGAGCTGCGCGAGAAGTATCAAGGGGTCGCGCCGCCGGTTGCCCGAACCGAAAAAGACTTCGATCCCGGCGCGAAGTATCACGTGGCCGCCAACGTCCCCTACATGCGCTACTTCTTAGCCGACATCCTCCAGTTCCAGTTCCACCGCGCGGTCTCAAAGGCCTCCGGCTGCGCGGGCGCGCTCAACCGCTGCTCGATCTACGGCAACCGCGAAGCCGGCGCGCGCCTGGCGAAAATGCTCGCGATGGGCCAGAGCCGCCCGTGGCCCGACGCCCTCGAAGCCCTGACCGGCCAGCGCCAGATGGACGCCACCGCCATCCGCGACTACTTCGCCCCTCTCCAAGAGTGGCTCGACAAGCAGAACAGAGGCAAACCGACAAACTGGTAATCCCGGTTCAGTCTCCGTCCTCTCCCAACTCCCTCTCTCCCCGGAGAGGGTCGGGGTGAGGGGCAGACTTTCAGCGATTTGTTTCTTACTCCACTCCCTGGACCTTCCTCACGACACTAGTAAGTAGAGGAGCACCCAGGGAACCTTCGCGACGCAAAAGCAGCCAGGCTAACCCTGGAGATTCGATCACTGGCGACTCTTCACCGTTAGACCGAAGGCCGGAGGCAACAAAGTACTGATGAAACAGTTTTGTGGCGCAAGGCAGCCAATTCTTCGCGCGAACGGAGTATTGGCGCGCAGAAAAGTATTTCGTGTGACACAAAGGAGCGAAGAGAGGCCACAAACGAGCGCTTCCGGAGTCTCTCGGTATGAGTTCGCGAATTCGCAGAGTCATGGGGTCAGTCATGTTTTGGCGTTATGATGAGGTGTGGATGGCACGTCCGCTGAGAGTGGAGTTTCCCGGGGCGCTCTACCACGTGATTGCGCGGGGGAACGAGCGCAAGAGCATCTATCGGGACGACGAGGACAGGCAGCGGTATCTGGACCGTTTGGCCTTCTACCGGGAGAAGTTCAGCTTTCAGCTTCTGGCGTACTGCCTGATGGACAACCACGTCCATCTGGCGATCGAGACGGGCAAGGCTCCGTTGTCGCGGATCATGGCCGGGCTCCAGTCTTCGTACACGCAGTACTTCAACTGGCGGCACGCGCGGGTCGGGCATCTGTTTCAGGGTCGCTACAAGGCTTTTTTGGTGGAGGAGGATCCGTACGGGTTGGCCCTGATTCGGTACATTCACGAGAATCCCGTTCGAGCCAAGGTAGTCGAACGTGCCGAGGACTACGCGTGGTCGAGTGACCGGTACTACCGAAGGGGGAAAGGGCCGGAGTGGCTGGACCTGGACCGGGTGTTGCGGATGCTCGGAACCCGTCGGTCGGCGGCGGTTCGGGAGTATCGGCGGCTGATGCGGGAGACGGTTGTGGAGCCCTACGAGGACGTGGCGAGTTGGGGACAGGTAATCAAGGGAGACGAGGCGTTTGCGGAGCGCGTATTGCAGCGAGTTGGCGAGCCTGCCGCAATGCGAAAGGCCTTGGCTATCGAAAATGTGGCTCGAGCGGTAGGTCTGTCGGAGCGATTGACGGTCGCGGCGATGCGATCAGCGAGTCGCGCACGATCGGAGTCGCTGGGTTGCTTTCTGACGGCGCTGGTTGCGCGAGATGTAGGTGGAATCTCAATTGCGAAGACGGCACGCTACTTCGGCCGCGACGCTTCGGCGATGGTTCGCGGCGTAGCGACGCTCGAGAAAACAAGTGAACGCGACACAAGACTGCGCCGGCGAATCCACGCGCTCCACGGAGCCGTCCGCACCACCGAAAACGCCAAAACATGACTGACCCCAATGACCTCATGGGGGATCAGTCGTACCGTTTCCAGCTCCAAAACCAAGCCCGAATTGCTGCCCGAGTCCCACTCCCAAACCAACCCCAACCGACGAGGACATGTGTTACAGGCGGCTGATATGGTGCCTCAAGGGAGCAGGAATCGATCCCGTGAAGTCTGCGCGATGCCAAGCCGAGTTTGAAGCCTGTATGGGGGCGGCACGGAAGTGAATGGGCCTAGGCGAAAGTTGCTGTGACTATGCGTGAACCTACTGATGTCGTAGACGAGAAGCTGAGGCGGGCCCGTGAACTCGCGGCAGTCGGCGACTACGAACGTGCTCTTGTTGAGTATTTCTGGTGCCTTGATCACGGTGTCGAGCATCAACCTTCGTTTGCGGCTGTTCAGATGTCTTTTCTGCTCGGCTATATCCATGCGTTGGGAGACCGCTACCTTCCAGCCATCCAGGGGCTGAGGCAGCGGCGGGACACGCTAAGCAATACCGTTTTTTCCGGCGCAGGAACTGAGCGGGAGATCCTATTGTTCGCGGCACTCAACCGCGAGTTGGGCGAGGACCGCAAAACGCTGGAGGCTTATGAACATCTTCGGGAGCGCGCCGCGCGCGTGGGCGAAAGTGTTAGTACCCTGCTTCCGTACGTAGTTGACTTATTGCTTGAGCGCAGGCGCTATGCCGAGGTCCTTCAGGACGCAGGCGATGTGAACGCGATGATCGATCACTTGATCAGGCGGGCTGAGCTCCACAGTGAGATGTTTGCGGCGTCTGACTCAACGCCGGCTTGGTACGGGGCTACGGCTCTTCGGTTACGCCAATCGGCCGTTGACGAGGGCGGCGGGTATTACGAGGCATTGCTTGGCGTTCGGCGCTACGAGGAAGCTGCGCGTGTGTCTGATGCTCTTCTTAGGCTGTCGACAACCGGTGACTCATTCGCGAGTCTGATTGAGCGAGCGCTGCACGCCGACGCAACTGCGCCAGCACGAGCTTTGGTGGAGCGTGCTCAAGAGGTTCTGCCGGAGGCTCAGCAGGCGGCTATCCGCGCTCTATTGGAAAGAATCCCCTCGCCAGGTTAGCTTCAGAGCCGTGCCCCTTTAGTTCTGGTTGCGCGGACGCGGGCGTAGTCGCCCGCGTTGGCGCGGGTGCCTGGTGCTGGGTGTTTTGCGCCGCGCGGAGTTCCGGCGCCGGGTGACCGGCGCCGGCTAGTACGTAATGCGGGTTACGTAAACGGCCGCCTGCGGCGGCCGCGTGCTTTGGGGTTGGGCCAGGGGCGGGTCCGATAACCCCGGGTTATCGGACAGCGGGGTTTGCATGCCGCGTGACGGTGGGAGGTCCGAGGAGGGGCCCGCCGGCGCGCGGCATGCGCTCGCGGCCGCCCCGGTCGTCCGCTAAGCGGAGGAGGCCCGGCCCCAAAGCCGCTCCGCGCGGCGCTCTCAGGAACTCCCGAGGCAGCGGTGGAAGTCGCCGAGCTGGAGCGCGGCGAGGGGCGTGCGGGATTTTTCTTTAGTTGCACGCCCCGTGAAGCGCGGATAACGGGCTCTGGCCGCCGGTGATCGAGCCGGGCTGTTGATGCGGCGCGGACCTTGGCCTCCGATGCAAGGCCCGCGACGCCGGCTGATTGTCAGTCTCGTTCTCTAAAGCGTCTAGATCGTGCTGAAGTCAGAGACGTGGGTCAGCTGCTCGATCGTGGCCTTTCTGACCTGCAGGTTGATCGAAATCGATTTGAAGAGTCTGGTGAGCCGCTTGAGATTACCGAGTCCCGCTTCGTTGCCCGTCCAAAAGTAATAGACCGGAATTTCTCTGGGCGTGTTCGTGAGAAATAGAGTCCAGGCCGCGGAGTCTGCGGCTGGCATGCTGTATCCGATGATCGTGATCTCTGACGCGCGCCGGAGGCGCTCAGCGGCCTCTCGCCATAGCTGGGGTAAAGGGTATGCAGTGAGCACCTTGACGTAGGACTGGAGGATGGTTGCCCTCTGGCCTCCGAACTTCTTGTAGGCACTGTCCCGAGTTTTTGGATAACCGACGAAGGCGAGAGGCTCCTCCTGAATGAAGAAGTCGAAGTTGATGACGCTCGAAATCCATCCGACCGATCCATGGAGTTTGAGAACCTTGCAGGGTGATCTGGCTTCTGGCTGATCCAGGGAAGAGTTAGTGAGCGTTCTCTGAAATCCGTAGCCGTCTTCTATCGTCCAGAGGCCCAGGCCGTGTAGAACTCTTTCGAAGAGGCAATCGTAGTTAAAAGTGATGATCGCATCGCCTTCGTGGGTGTGGGTCTGCGCAAAGCCCTCGAGGTACGAGAGTCGTGCTGTGACGGTAGCAATCTCGTTCTGGAGAGCGTTGAAGTGATCAGTGAGAGTGTCGGCTAGTTCCTGTCGGACAGACCTAAAGAGGGGTGGTGCATCCTTGGACTTGATGCGAACGTCCAACCTCGTCAGGTCGAGTTCAAAGTCGTCCGAGTTACCAAGGACCCCCTGTTGCTCCAGGTCTTTGAGGCGGCACGCGACGTCCGAGTACCCATCATCTTCGCCAGACCTCTTGAGGATATAGGCCCTGAGTGAGCCGTACAGGTCTCTGCCAAGGGGAAGTCCGGCCGGCTTCGAGGCGCCGGCGCCAAAGACAAACACTCTCATCGATCTTCCAGCGGATCAGAGTACCTGATTGCGCTTCCGACTCGCGGGCCTTGCCCAACCCACTCGCCTCTTGGAAGCCCGGAGGTGATGACCGCCGTCGCGCTACTCGAAGTAGCCGGTCACGTCCAGGATGAAGTGGACCGTGCCGGAGGACTGGAAGCATCGCACGAGCAGGTCGCCCGAGCTTCCGAGGCCGACGATGACGTTGTTGGCCCGCGTCTGGCCCACCCGATAGTTGATCGCGGAGACGGATGGCACGATGGAGCCGGCGGGGTAGAGGGTCAAGAAGCCCTGCGCGGTTCCCGCGGTGGTCGTGATGTTGGTGGCAACCGCCTTCGCCGTCGCGGGAATTCCGCAGCGCCCGGTCAGGACAAAGGAGCGAGTGTTGGTGGCGAACAGGAAGGGGCCGCCGTAGGTTCCGAACGCATTGCGCGTGTCGATCGCGCGGCAGGGCGTCAGAGTGTAGAAGGAGGTCGCCAGGGCCGGCGAGACGGTGACGGTCTGCGTGGCCGAGGTGGACCCGGATCCGTTGGACGCGGTCAGTTGCACGGTGTAGATCCCGGCCAGCGTATAGACGTGCGTGGGGCTTTGGGCGCTCGAATTGGTTCCGTCGCCGAAGTCCCACGACCAGCCGCTCGGCAATCCGGTGGACGTGTCGGTGAATGCCATCGCCTGGCCCGCTCGAGGAGAGGCTGGAGAGAAGGTGAAGCTCGCCGTCGGCGGCGTGAGCCCGAAACGGACTTGGACGGAGAGCGTCGCCCCGGTCTTGGAGAGAACCGTCACGCCCATGTTCGCGGCCGTGTCCGTGAAGGAATTGCCTACGTCGAGCGCGGCGTCTCCGAAGTCATCCGTGGCGGGAGTCATGTCCAAGAGATCCGCTCCGCCGACGTCGCTTGGACCAAGATGCACGAGCACGCCGTTGACGACGTTGGAGTTCGAAGACAGGCCGGCGTCGAAGCCGAAGCCCTGCCGGAATTCCAACCAATAAGTCCGCCCGGCAATCGTCGGCAGCTGCACCGCGCGTGTGCCGCTCGAAGACTCCAGCGGAGACATCGTATACGTCACCGTTCCGAGCGATTGAGTCGCGACGCTCGTTCCCGTCAACCAGCCCAAATAGTTTTTGAAATAGGCGTTCATGTGGCGCAGGTCCCCTCCCATCACGTCGAAGGGGTCGCCGTACTCGCTGCGGCTGCAAGACGGACCGATGGACACGGCGCCGCAATCCAGAGAGTGCGCGTGCAGAACTCCATAGTTGTGGCCGATCTCGTGCGTGGTGACGTAGACAGAGAGAGCCTGGTTGATCCATGCGCCTCCTCCTCCGACGCCCGCGAGTCCGGCCCAGCCGCAGGGGATCGAAGGGAAGACATAAACGGGAAAATCGTAGTTGGAGGGGGGAAACCCGGCCGCCGTGGCTGCGCTGTTCGCCAGGGTGGTGATCTGCCCGATGTCGCAAGTGGTCGGCTTGCTCATCGGAAGCGTGTACCAGCCGGCCACGCCCCCGGAGAGGCCCGTCACGCCGTAAGAAACTTCGGTGTAATACGCGGCCACGCTGCCGCTGGCGGCAAAGAGCGTGTTTTGCGCCTGCGTGGGGGTGTAGGGCTGGGACGTGTCGTCCTGAAAGTTGACGAGCATCACGAGCACCCGCTTCGTTCCGGATGCCGCTGCAAGCTGTGCGGCTCGGTCTTCCGCCGGCGACGACAGGCTCTCCACCCGATCCGCGGTGAAGACGCCGCTTTGACGGTGACCCGTCACGCGCACGCGAGCGCCTGTCCGTCTCGGAAGCTCGGCGCCGACAGGTGGCTGGAGCTCCAGGGATTCTCCCGAGCTCGTTCGCAGCCGATAGACGGTCTGGCTCGCGCCGATTCTGAAGTCGTCTGAGACGAAGACCTCGAGCGTCGCTTCCTCGACGACCTGTGGCGGCCCCCCGAGCTGCGCAAAAAGAGGGTGCGCGAGGGAGGCGACAGCGAGAGCCGCGGCGAGAAGAAAACAGCGCCGAATTTGCGTGCCGGCGTTCTTGACTTCCCGCCGCCATGCGGCGGCGTTGTTCATTTTTGCGTGGAACGAGGTTAGGCCAGTCGCCCTCTTCCGGCAAGCAGTATCAGGGTGTGGTTGATCCGATCAGATCCGATCGAACCCGGCTGTGTTCCCCTAAAGCCCACGAAACAGGACTGATCGCAACCCCGATAGGATGCTCGCGGGCGCCGAGTAGAGCGAAGAGGCAGGCCGACTCGGCGAAGGGAAGGCTCGCCCAGAGGATGAGGGCGGAAAGGGCTTCGGATTACGCCGGCCCTCACGGGCTTTCTCCTTGCCGCCGTTCCTGCGCGGGTTCTTCGAGCGCGTCGGGCGCAGCAAAGGACCCGGCCAGGATGATGAGCCCAAGAGCGGCGTACGCTGCCGCAAGGTGGGAGGGAATCAAAGAACCGCTGTTCCAGGGGAGAAACAGCGTGCCTTGCGCGGCGGGTGAATGGATGACGCCGAAGAGGCAGAGGACCGACGCCACGAAGAGATAGGCCGCGCTCTGCCGGAAACGGCGATCGATGAGGGCGGCTGCTGCGGCGCCCCAGAGAACCGCGGTCACGATGAAGCCGCTCGACAGGAGCCTCAGCGCTCGAACCGTCTCGCCTGTTTCGCCGGAGAGAGCGGACAGACCTCCCGACGGCAAGAGGGGGCTGATCTCCAGAGCCACGACGAACGCGAGCGACGGCAGCACGGCAAAAGCGACGGCCGGGGCGTGGCGCGCGGGCGTGGCGGTAAAGGCCTGGGCCATCACTTCGATTCCGATGTAGAGGAGGATCGGCGCGACGGCGGCGGCCGGGATCCAGTCGACAAGGAAAGGGAGATAGCCGAGGATCCCGCCCAGGCCCACGAAGAGACCGGTCGCGATCGCATAGCCCGCTCCCGCCCCCATCTTCTTGTAGGCGGGATGTCCGATGTAGGGCGTGCTCTCGACGACTCCGCCGCAGAGGCCCGCCGCCAGCGTCGCGAGGCCTTCCGTCGCCAGAATGGCTCGCGTGTCGTATTCGTCTCCCGCCGCGGCTGCGCTCTCGGTGTTGTCCACTCCGCCCACGACCGTCGCCAGCGCGAAGGGGAGGGCGATGGGCAGATAACCCATGGCGAGAGAGAGGCCGCCTAAGAACGCGAGGCTCGGCCAGGGGAAGGAGACACGAATCTCTCCCAAGGCGGAGGCGGAAGTCGACGCGAGAGGATTGGCGATGCCGAAGCGTTGAAGCGCATAGAAGACGGCGACGGCAAGAATCACGGAGACGAAAACGCCCGGCAATCCCCACGGTAGCCGCACGCGGCCCAGGAGCGTGACCAGGATCACTCCCAGCGCGACGAAGCCGACGACGGGATGAGAAAAGACCTTGAGCAGCGGCAGGAGGCCGATCAACGCGAGACCGGCTCCGCCGATCGAGCCCAGGAGAGCGGCCCGTGGAACGGCAGCCCGCACCGCGTTCCCGGCCAGAGCGAGCCCGAGCTTGAAGAGCCCCACCAGCACCGTGACCGCCATGCCCATCTTCCAGCAGAGCATCGCGTCGCCCGTGACGAGATACGCCGGCCCCAGCACCGCGAAGGACATCCCGAAGACGCTGGGGGCGTTCAAGCCGAGCGGCATCGCCGTGACGTCGCCGCGCCCGGTCCTGCGGGCGAGCCTTCGCGCCATCGCGGCGTAGATCAGGTCCCCGACGAGCACGCCGACAGCCGTGCCCGGCACCATGCGGTAGAGAACGATCTCCCGGGGAAAGTGGAAAGCGCCCACGAGAATCGCCGTCAGGATTACCAGGTTCGCCACGTTGTCGAACATCAGGGCGAAGAAGGCGTTCAGGTCCCCGGCGCGAAGCCAGCGATAGCCGTTCATTCCGGAGCTTTCGTTCCCGTGCCGTAATCGAGCAGGCCCGTGTGGGCAATGAGCTTCCACTCTTGCCCGACCTTCGTGTAGATCTTGCAGGCGCGCCCCTTCCAGTGGAAGTCGCGGTTCCGAGAGTCTCTCCAGAGAGTGTCGACGTGGACGACGGCAAACGCGCCGTCCCCTTCATCCGAGAGCTGGATGCGGACGATCTCGCGCCGGTTGTGGACGAGCGCGTGTGTGTCGAAGAGCTCCTGCCAGCTCCGGCGCCAGCGAGAGGCGTCAAAGCGGCCGAAAGGCAGGATCCAGAGGGCCGGGTCGTGATCCTGATTGGTCGGTGGCCAGGGCCAGACCATGTCGGGATGGAAGACCGTCAGAAGCAGGTCGGGATCCTTCGTGTCCCAGGCTCGCGTCTCGCGCGCGACAATTTCCCGGATCTCTTCCTCAGGATTCTTCATCAAAAAAAGAAGGGCGGCCGAGCATTCGCCCGGCCGCCGCGCTGTCGTCCTGCGCTTCCTGGTTAGAACACCACGCGCACGCCCAGCTGCACCTGACGCGGGTCGCCGGCGCCGCTCTGAACGGTGCCGTCGAAGTTGAAGACCAGGTTGGTCACCTGGGGCCGGTGGAGGTTCTTGCTGTTGAAGAGATTGAAAACTTCGATCGAGGGCTCGAGAGTCAGCCACTGGATCTGGAAGGGGCGGGAGAGCCGCAGATCGAGCGAGGAAAACTGGTTGTCCTTGCGGCCCAAGTTGCGCCGCGTTACGGTTCCGTCCGCATTGATCCGGTCCTGCGGCGTGTTGGTCGCCACACCTGCGGCGGTCACGTCCAGCGGCTGGGCGGAGCGATAGGAGTATCGCAGGTTGACGTCCACCGCTGCCGGAGCCTGCCAGATGAACCACGCGTTGATGCGGTGGCGCTGATCGCGGTCGGAGTATCCCCACTCCTTGCTGAACTCCGCGTTGAGGTCGTTGGGATCCTCATGGATCTTCGCGTAGCGGAACGTGAACGGATCGCGCTCGTTGTCGTCGTCGGACTTGTCCTTGGAGTAGGTGTAGTTGACCTGGAAGCCGTACCGGTCGGCGAATCGCTTGGTGACGCCGATCGTCCAGCCCCAGTACTTGCTGTGGGCGGAGGACTCGATCGTCGTCAGCGAGCCGAGACCGTTCGCGCCGCCGGAGCCGATACCCGTCGACCAGGGGGCGCCGAGCTCGGCGGCGTTGCGGTCGACGAATCGCGTGATGTGTTCCCCCTTGGCGTAGTTGTACTTGAGGAGGACCCCGATGCCCGTCACGACCTCGCGCTCGACGGACCCGGAGAGCGCCGTCGTTCGCGGGTTCTTGAAGTTCTTGTCGAAGGCGAACACGCCGGGGTCGAAAGGGCTGCCAATCTGGGATTGCGGGATCAGATTGGGATAGGCCGGGACCGCTCCGAGGATAGAGGTCAAGGCGCTGTTGCGGAAAATCGTCTGCCCGCGAGTGCCGTCGGTCGAGCGCGAGGAGGCGAGCGTCAACCCGGGCACGCGGCCGTAGAAGATGCCTGCGGTGCCCCGAAGCACCATCTTGCCGTCGTTCTTGGGATCCCAGGAGATTCCGAATCGCGGCTGCCACATCTTGTAGTCCGAAGGAATTGTTCCGTCTCCGGGGAATTGCTGTCCGTTCACCGTCTTGCCGATGAGCGGGGCGTAAAAGAGCTGATTCTTTGGCGTGATCAAGTCGGGCTCGATCTCCGCCTCCCAGCGCAGGCCAGCCTGGATCGTCAAGTTCGGCATCGGCTGCCAGACGTCCTGGATGAAGACGGCCGGCTCCTTCTGCGTGATCTTCTGGGTGCCGGCCTGGTCCGCCGTCAGTCCTCCGACGCCCGCCTGCTGGAGATAGAGAAGGACAGGGCCAGTGATCGACGTACCCGCCGGACATTTCCCGACCGCCGAGGTGCTTCCATTGGAGCATTCCACGTAGTTGGGGTTCTTCAAATAGTTCAAGAAGCCGTCGGTGGAGCCGAAGATATAGCGGCCGTTCTCGAATCCTCGGAACGTCTGAGAGGACGCGACCTGGTTGTACTCGACTCCCGCCTTGAACGTGTGCTGCCCCTTGATCAACGAGAGGTTGTCGTTGAACTGAATTCGAGTGTCGTGGTAGTCGACCGGAATGAAGAAAGGCTCCCCGAATCGATAGGCCTTCGCAAAGTCAAAAGCGGTGTCGGGCAGTGGGCGATTCTGTCCGGTGATCAAAGGCCCGTTGTACGGCCGCGGCCGCTCTTCCCGGGCCCACTGGGCGCGCAGCTCGTTGGAGACGGTCCCCGAAAAAGTGGACAGGAACGACGCCGTCCCCGCGTTGGAGTAATCCTTCTCGTCGGCGTTGGCGCTGCGCCCCCAGGAGTCGACGTCGAAGGTTCCGTTGTTCTGATCGGACCACGTGTAGTTGTAGCGCCCGGTGGCGAGGTTCTGTGAGTTCACCTGCCAGTCGATCTTCGCCAGGAACACGCGCGCGTCATTGGTGCGCTGGATCGGGCCGTTCTCGTTGGGGCTGCCGAGTGAGGCAAACGCGTCCACGACGCGCTGCTCGATCCGGTTGGGATCGGTCTGCTTGGTCGAGCGGGCGCGCTGTCCGTCGAACGCGAGAAAGAAGAAGAGGGAATCCTTCTGGATCGGTCCGCCCAGCGTCGCTCCGAGCTGGCCTTGATTGAAGTCGAAGCTCGGGTCCTTGCTCCCGTCGGCCTTCTGCGGCCGCGCGGCCAGGGTCTGGTTCTTGTAATACAGGTGCGAGGTTCCGTGGAAATCGTTCGTGCCGGACTTGGTCACGACGTTGACGAACCCTGAGGTGGAGCGCCCGAACTCGGCGTTGGCGCCGTCGGCCACGACCACGACCTCCTGAACCGCGTCCAGGTTGAAGGTGAACGCGGGACGCTGGCCGCCGCGCTGCTCGCCGAAGAAGGGATTGTTGAAGTCCGCGCCGTCCACGGAGATGTTGTTGCTGATCCCCTTTTGTCCGTTGATGGAGAGCTCGTCGCCGTCCGGCCCCTGCACGACCGTGACCCCGGGTGTGAGCTTCGTGAAGTCCAGGAAGTTGTGTCCGTTGTTGGGAAGATTCTGGACCGCAATCTCCGGGATTCGAGTCGAGCCCTCCGTCCGGCTCCCCTCGATGACGGGCGCTTGAGCGGTGACCTTCACCTCCTGCTGGACGGCGGAGATCTCGAGCTTGAGCGGCAACGAGATCGTCTGCCCGACCTCGAGGTTCAACCCCTCGCGAACCAGCGTCGTGAACCCCGCCAGCGAGACGGTCAGGCGGTACGGCCCGAGTGGGAGCAGGAGCGCTCGAAAGCGTCCCTGGCGGTCGGTCGTCACGGTCTGCTCGAAGTTGGTCGCGGTATTCCGGACCACGACGGTCGCTCCCGGAAGAGCGGCGCCGGTGGCGTCCGTGACCGTCCCTTCGATGACGCCGGTCGTCGCCTGGGACTGAGCCCACAGAGCGGAAGCCAGAGAAAACGCACAGAGGACGACCAGAGCGACGCGAAGCGGCTTGGACATACAACCCCTCCTTGATGTGCGAAGCAAAGACAACCGTTACTTCAGCGGAATCTTTCTCTCTTCGCGTGTGAAGTCAAGTCTGTTGTTACGAGAGGCCGCGGCGCGAGGGAGATGAGTCCTTCAGAGGCGGTTCGCTGCGCGCGGTCGAGAGATAGAAGAAAGCCCTCTTCGTTCGGTGCGCCAAAGGCGCAGGTCCCGAGTAAGCGGAAGCGGCGGTAAGCGTTCGCGCTGGGCAGAGACGGCCGCTTTTTCTTGAGCATGCCCTTGCGCTCCTGTTTCGCCCGCGCGGCGCCGATGGCCGTCTTGACGTCCTTCTCTTCTTCGGGGGGAGGCAGCACGGCGGGAAAGCCGAGCGAGTCGAGCCACAGCATTCCGCTGCGCTTCCTAAAGGTTCGATTGGCTACTCCCAAGAGACATGAGGCGAGATAGGCTCCCCGTCGGGAGGAGGCTCATGGCGGAAGTCCGGCTCGCGAGTCTCGACGAGATTCCGGAAAACGGGATGACGGTGAAGGAGCATGCGGGCATGCCGGTGCTGCTGGCTCGTTGCGGCGGACAGGTGTACGCAATGGATGACATCTGCACGCACTCGGGAGCGTCTCTTCACGAAGGCCGGTTCGGTGAGAGGGCCGAATGCTTTGTCACCTGTCCCTGGCATGCGGCATCTTTCGACGTGCGCACGGGTCAGGTGGTCCAGGAGACGCCGTGGGCCACGGACACGCGGGTCTTCCCCGTACGCGTCGAGGGCAACGACGTGTACGTTGAGATCTAGATTAAAGGGCTGACGCGTTAAGACGTTCTGAATCGCGCGGCGCTGCTTGACCGCTGTGGTATCAAGAGGGCGGAGCTTGTGATGTTCAGGGTTGCCCGGGTGGCGGCGGCGGTTTTGAGCGCGATCGCGCTCGACGCCTCACTTGCTGTCGCCGAGCCCGATTCGCCAGGCCGAACCCGCGTCACGATCCGCGGCACGGGAAACAGCGTCGCGATCGAGCGAACCCCGGCCTCGGGCCGCAGAGTCTCTCAAGAGTCCCGTCTGCCGCCGGGCCCGCTCGGCGAGGCGATCCGCTTGAAGCGCGAGGGCACCGATGACGCGGGCGTGATCGCTTACCTTCGATTCCATGCGGCCGATCTGTCGCCCGTCATCGAAGCATCCGAGGTCCGCCTCCTGCGCCTGGCGGGCGCGGGCAAGTCGGTCACGAACTTCCTCGCGAGCGTGTCGGCCGTCGATCTGGGACCGATGGGAGAGGGGCGCGAAACGGTCGTCTCCGGCGAGCCTCCTGCGGCGTCCGAAATCGGAATACCCGCCTACGACATGTCGTATGGCAACGGGTACGCCGGCGGGTTTGGATACGCCGCGGCACCGCGATTCGGGCATCGGCACTTCCCGCACATCCGTCCCATGCATTTCCGCTTTCCGCCTCCGGCTCCCCGATTCCGCCCGATGTTAACCACCCGGGCCGCAGTCGGGCGGCGCTTCCCGGACTCCCCATAAGCGGCAGGGCCGCGCCGGCGGACATCGCGACCGAGGCCCGCAACAATATATATATTGTTACTTGCCTGAAGACGCCCGCGGAGCTTCTCCGGGCCGCCCCATCTTTTCGGTCCGCAGCGAAGCGTCCACGGTCCGCCCCGCCCGCACCACGATCTCGGGAAGGGCCTGCACGTCGGCGAGGCTCGTCCGGAAGTTGACGATACAGGCGCGCAGGAGGAAGCGGCCGTCGAGCACGGCGTTGGACACGAATGCCTCCCCGCCCGCCTGCAATGTTTCGAGCAGCTCCCGGTTGAGGTCGTTCAAGTAGTCTTCGACGCCCGTCCGGCCCGCCAGATCGGACGGCACAAAGCGGAAGGTCGCGATGCTGAGGTTTCTCGTAACCGTTTCCAGCTCCGGCTGGGAGCGGCAGGCCGCAAAGAGCGCCTCCGCCAGGTCGATGTCGTCGCGGATCATGCGGACGTAGCCCTCGCGCCCCACCTGCCGCAGCGCGAGCCAGACTTTCAGCGCCCGGAAGCCGCGAGAATTCTGAGGCCCCCACTCGTGATAGTTCGTGCGGGCCTCTTCCTCCTCCCCGGCGAAGACGTAGTACTCGGGTTGAAAGCGGAAGGCATCGGAAAGGTGTCGGGGGTCCCGCACGAGCGTGCACCCGGCTTCGAGCGGCGCGTAGAGCCACTTGTGCGGGTCGATCGCCACCGAATCCGCCTCCGAGAGAGCCTTCAAATCCGGTGAGGCCTCAGGCAGCATCGCGGCCGGCGCACCGTAGGCCCCGTCCACGTGGAACCAGAGCGCCTCGCGGCGGCAGAAGCTTCCGATTTCCCGCAGAGGATCGATCGCGCCGAAGGCGACCGTGCCGGCGGTGCCGACCACGAGCAGGGGAACGAAGCCCTTTTCTCGATCCCGCGCGACTTCGCGCTCCAGCGCGGCGACCTCCATCCGGCGTTGCGAGTCCACCGGGATCCACCGGATGGCGTCGGTCCCGAATCCAAAAAGGTCCGCCGCCTTCTGGATCCACGTGTGCGTCTCCGAGGAAACGTAGAGTGTGAAGCGGGGCCGTCCGGCCAGACCCTGCGCGCGAATGTCCCAGGAAGCCTTCGCCTTTCTGGCAGCCAGGAAGGCCACGAAGTTCGCCATGTTGCCGCCGCTGACGAGAATCCCGCCGCAGTTAGCGGGAAACCCGATCAGCTCGGCGATCCAGCGGACGGTCTGCGCCTCGATCTCGCTCGCGATCGGCGAAAGATTCCAGCCGCCGACGTTGGGATTCACGCTGGCCGCGAGCAGGTCGCCCAGCGCCCCGATCGGCGCGGCCGAGGCCGTGATGTATCCGAAGAATCGGGGGTGTCCGTTGAAGAGGGAGTGCCGGATCAGGAGATCCACGGTCTCTTCCAGCAGCCTCTCCGCCGGCATCCCCTTCGCCGGCACCGGCCCGACCGGCAAGCTCGCCCGTACGACGCTCGGAACCTCGCCGGCCGTGACAGGCCCCTTTCGGAGGCCGGTCAGAAAGTCCGCGATCCGGTCCACGGTCCGATGTCCCGCGGAGCGGAATTCCTCGGCGCTCATCTCGAGCGGAGCCTCGCGGGCGAGAAGATCCCGTTTCTTGTCGGCGTCACTCATAGAAACCCTTCCTGCTGCGATCGTAACCCGCCGGGTTTACCCGAGGTTGCGTTGCGTCGTCCGGTGCTCAGAGCGGCGGCACGTCGCGGCCTTCGCCGTTGTCCAGGAGCCAGAAACGGGGCTTGGGATCCGGCGCCGCAGCGAGGAGCCGCTCGATCTCCTGCGCCGGTTCCATTTCGCCGTCGTCGGCGAGCTCGAACGTGCCGTGGTGGATCCCGACGCTCGTGGCCGCGCCGAGGTCGCGGTGCGCCGCGAGCGCCTCTTCCGGAGACATATGCACGGGACCCATGAACCAGACGGGCTTGTAGGCGCCGATCGGCAGGAGCGCGAGGCGGATTCCGGGAAAGCGCTCGGCGGTCTGGCGGAAATGCGGGCCATAACCGGTGTCGCCGGCAAAGTAGACACTTCCGGCGGAGCCCGAAAGGACGAAGCCGGTCCAGAGGGTGTGGTTCCGATCAAAGGGCGTTCGGCCGGAGAAGTGCTGCACGGGAACCGCGTGCACCGCCAGCCCCGGACGCCCGGGAACCGAATTCCACCAGTCGAGCTCGATGACTTCGGAAAGACCGTTGTCTCGCAGGAGCTTTCCCACGCCCAGCCCGCACAGGAAGCTCGGCCGGTCACGCTTTTCCAGGCGTTCGAGCGTGGGCAGGTCCAGATGATCGTAGTGGTTGTGGGAGACCAGAACGAGATCGATCTGCGGCAGGTCATCGAATCGGATTCCAGGCGGCCGCCGGCGGCGCGGCCCGACCCGGGAAACGGGGGAGACGCGTTCCGACCAGACGGGATCGGTCAGGATGTTCGCGTTCGCGGTTTGCGCCAGGACCGTCGCGTGATTGATGAACGTGACGCGCAGGTCGGCGACGCGCCGAGGCGGAGCGGGACCGGGAGGCGAGTTCGTGAACCGGCGCCACTGCCCGCGGCGGCGCCTGGCGATCCACTTGAGAACGTCCGAGAAGCCGCGCACGTTCTCGCCGGGGTTGTGGAAGCGCCGCCCGTCGAAATGGTCGGAGGGGTTCGGCCGCGGGGAGCGTCGGGACGTCATGGGGCGCCGCGAGGATACCGAAGCGGGCCGCTGCCCGCCCGTATGATGGGGCGATTTGAGCGCGCTCGTCCAGAAAAACCGATGAGCCCGGCGATCTTCGAGGCAATTGCCGTCGTCTTCGGGATCGTCAGCGTCTACCTGAGCGTCCACGAGAACATCTGGAGCTGGCCGACCGCAATCGTCAACGTCGGGATCTATATCCTGGTCTTCCACCGCGCGCGGCTCTACGCGGATATGGGGCTGCAGGTGTTCTACGTTGCGATCTCGGTCTACGGGTGGTACGAGTGGCTGCACGGAGGCGCCGGGCGAACCGAGCTGACCGTCTCGCGAGGCACGCGCCGGCTCTTCCTTTTCCTCCTGAGCCTGGGATTGGTCGGTGCGGCGGCGCTCGGGACCCTTCTCGCCCGTTTCACCAATGCGTCTCTCCCCTATGTCGATTCCGCCACCACGACGACGAGCCTGATCGCCCAGTGGATGATGGCGCGCAAAATCCTGGAGAACTGGATCGTCTGGGTCGCGGTCGACGTGGTCTACATCGGGATGTTCCTATTCAAGAATCTCTATCTGACCGCGCTCCTCTATCTGGTGTTCCTGGTTCTCGCCGCGATCGGCTACCGGCAATGGAAGAAGACGATCGACCCGAGCCCGGGAAGCGCCGGCGGCGCGACCGCCTAGAAATGCATGCGCAGGAGCAGCGACGGTCCGGAGTGCCTCGGAATCAGAAGAAACAGGTTGTCGTAGTCGTCGCCTTCGATCTCGACTGTCTCTTTCGCCCCGAGAGCCGAGAGCAGCGGCGCGATCGTGTTGCTGTGCCCGACGACGAGCACGATGTCTCCGCTGTTTTCCGAGGCGAGGCGCCGGGCCAGAGGAGCGAGATCGACCTTTCCGTCCGAACCCGTCGCGGCGTAGAGGCGCGTCTCCAGGCGCAGGAGCTTCGCGAGAGGCGCGGCCGTCTCGCGCGTGCGGACAGTGTCGGTCGAGTAGATCGCGGAGACTCCGGCATCCCGCAGCAACGAGGCCAGACGCCGGGCTCGCTCGGAACCGGCCGCCGAGAGAGGTACCGGCGGATCGTTTGAGTCGCTCGCCTTCTCCGCGTGGCGGACAACGAAGACCGCGCGCTGGGCAAGGGCGGACGAGGGGAGAAGAAGCAGCAGCAGGATCGTGACGACTCGCGGATTCTGTAGAAGCCGCATCTCCCGACTCTACAATGGGGCGGCGGGGAGCAAACCTCGACCTGCTCCCGACGTAGGATCCAGCCATGAAGTCCCGCTCGATTACCGCCGCGGTCGGACTGGGAGTTCTCGTCTCGTGCGCGGCGTCTTCCAGCCGCAGGCCCGAGACCTCTCCGGAGTCCGGAGTTGCGGGAACGGGGTCCGTGGCTCTGACATCCGCGCCGTCGCACTTCACGATGCTCGACGGAAGGCGGGTGCATTACAAGAGCCTCGGCCGCGGGGGCCCCGCGCTGGTGTTCGTCCACGGGTGGACGTGCAATCTGGAATTCTGGAGCGACCAGGCGGGCGTCTTCGCGCGAAGCGCGCGCATCCTCGCGGTCGATCTTCCCGGCCACGGCGTGAGTGATCCGCCGGACTCCTACTCCATGGCCCTCTTCGCGCGGGCGGTCGAGGCGGCCATGCAGGATGCCGGTGTTGATCGCGCGGTTTTGATCGGCCACAGCATGGGAGCACTCGTCATTCGCCAGTTCTCGCGGCTCTTTCCGCAGAAGACGATTGCGCTCGTCGCGGTGGACGGTTCCTTCAAACCGTTCAGCGGGGGCGCCGCGGCGGCCGAAAAGTTTCTCGGCCCGTATCGCACCGAGGCGTACCGGGATCAACTCTCGAAGATGGCGGACTTCATGTTCTCGGCGGCGACTCCGGAAGACCGCCGCGAACAGATCCGCCGGCAAATGCTCGCGACCCCCCAAGCGGTGATCGTGGGAGCCGGCGCCGCGATGTTCGACCCGTCGCTCAATGGAGAGGATCCCATCCCGGTTCCGGTTCTGGTCGTTCTGGCGCCTTCGCCGATGTGGACCGCGGACTACGAGGCCTATGTCCGGCGGATCGCGCCCAGGCTGGAGTACCGGCGTGTGGAAGGCGCCGGACATTTCCTGATGATCGACAAAGCGGATGAGTTCAACGGGATCCTGGGCCGCTTCCTCCAGCCGCTGGGCTTCCGGCTCTCGACGTAACCCTCAGAGCCGGAGGCGTTTAGCTGTCTCGACTCGGATTCTCCCAACGAATCCCGCCCGCGCAGCGTCTCAAGGACGGAAGGAACGCCGTGAGGTGAAAATTGCAGCAGTCTCAGAGAATCGTCTCTTCTTTTTCGGACCCGCGAGGGGGGGAGATCTGGAAGGCGAAAGTCGCTCGCCGAGCGAGGACGCTGACGAAAAGGCGCTGCGCGAAAGGTGCGGCTCGGGAGACGTCTCGGCGTTCGAGGAGCTCTATCGGACGCACGGTGCGCGCATGAAGAGCCTCGCCGCCAATCTGCTCGGCAGCCGCACCGACGCCGAAGACGCCGTGCAGGAGACTTTTCTGAAGATCTATCGCGGCGCTTCCTCCTTCCGCGGCGCGGCGAAGCTCTCCACGTGGACCTACCGGATCCTCGTCAACACCTGTCTGGACCAGCGGCGCCGCAAGGGGCGGGCTCCGGATCTGACCGCGTCCGGCCAGGCCGACGAACCCGAAGCCGAGATTCGCGCGCCCGCGGCCGACCATCCTCTGCGGATGGATCTGGAAGCGTCCCTGGCGAGCCTCGAGCAGAAGCACCGCACCGTCTTTCTGCTCTTCGAGGTGGAAGGCTTCACGCACCGGGAAGTCGGCGAGATCCTCGGCGTGCCCGAGGGAAAGTCCCGCACGCTCCTCTTCGAGTCCAAACGCGAGCTTCAACGCCTTCTGCGCCGGCGCGGGATTTCCGGAGAGGTGCGCGCGTGAGCCGCTGCAGCCGGTTCGAGGAGGCCACGCGCCGCGAAGATCCCGGCGCCTGGCGAACCTTCCTCGCCCATGCCTCCGGGTGCGCCGATTGCCGCGAGGAGCTCGCTGCCTGGGAAGCGATCTCCGATGCCGCACCGTCGCTCAAGAAGGAGTGGGACAGCCCACGGCTGTGGCCCCGGATCGAGGCGGCCATCGCCGCGCAACCGAGCGACACCCCGGTCTCGTCTTTTCGGGAGCGCCGCCGATTGACCTGGGTTCCGCTTGCCGCCGCGGCCGCGCTGTTTGTCATCGCCGCGGTCGGGCTCCAGGTCCTTGGGCCAACCGTGACGACACCCTTGACCACCCGTTCGATGAAAGATCCGCTCCTGGAGGAAAGCGCGCTCTCCGAGGTGGAGAAATCCGAGAGGGCGTACGTCGACTCGATCGGACGGCTCTCCCGGCTGGCGGAGCCGCGGCTCTCCCAGAGCGACTCTCCGTTGTTCGTCAGCTATCGCGAAAAGATCACGCTGCTCGACAGCGCGATCGGAGACCTGCGCGCCCAGGTCGAGCAAAACCGTTACAACACGCATCTGCGTCGAGAGCTGCTGGCCGTCTACCGCGAAAAGCAGCACACGCTCGAGCAGGTCGTCAGAGAGGTCAAATCATGAGTGATCTCCGAGTCTTCCGCCGCCGGGCAATTTTTTGCGCCGCCCTTTTTCTCTCGCTCCTGGCCGCCGCCGCGGCCTCGGCCGAGGCGGGCCGCGAGGAGTTCACTCGAAGCTTTCAGAAGACGCTGCCGTTGAAGGCCGGCCAGAAGCTCTCGATCGAAAGCCGCAACGGCGACATCCGGGTTCGGACTCACGCGGAGCCACAGGTCTCCATCGACGCGAAAATTCGCGTCTCCTCCTCCGATCGGGAAGGGGCGGAGAAGTTTTCCAACGAGATCCGGATCGAGGTCGAGGCGCGAGGCGAAGGCGTTTCCGTCCGCACGGTGTTTCCCGAAAAGAAGTGGCACTTCGAGGGAAAGGGATTCATCTCCTATTCGGTCGACTACGAGATCACGATGCCCGAGGCGGCGCTGCTGACGGCCCGCAACCGTTTCGGAGACGTCGAGGTCACGGGGCTCAAGGCGGCCGGAGACGTCTTGAACGGCAACGGGAAGGTCGTTTTCCGCGACACCCGCGGGAGACAACGCATCGAGAACTCTTTCGGGGCCGTCGAGATGACAGGCAACGCCGGCGATGCAACGCTCATCAACCAGAACGGGACCGTGACCGCGACGGACATCCAGGGAGATCTGGAAGTGCGGGACCGCTTCGGACGGGTCTCCGTCACCAAGGTCTCGAGGCGCTGCCAGGTGACCAACGGGAACGGCGACGTGCTGCTCGCCGATGTCGTCGGCGAGGCCAACGTGACGAGCTCCTTCGGAAAGATCGACGTGCGCAACGTGGGAGGAACCCTCGGCGTGCAGAACACCAATGGTTCCGTGACGGTGGCCGGCGTCGCCGGACGGGCCGATCTCGCGACGAGCTTTGGCTCCCTGACCTTCTCCGAAATGAAGAAGGAGGTCAATGTCGTCGGGACGAACGCGACGGTTTCCGGTCGAAAGGTGGCGGGGGCAGTCGGCCTGCGCAATACCTATGGCCCGGTCGATCTCATCGACATCGGCGGCTCGATCGACGTGGAGAACACCAACGGCCGGATTCACGTCCGCGACGTCAAGGGAGCTGCCAAGATGACGACCCGCTTCGCGGAAATCGACGCGGCCGGGATCGGCGGCGACGCGACGGCGGCCGGCGGCAACGGCGCGATCACGCTTGCGAACGTCGACGGAGCGGCCGACGTTCGCGGATCCTTCGGAGACATCCAGGTCACGCGCGTCAAGAAAGGAGCGAAGATCGTTTCCGGCAACGGCCGCGTGACGATTGCCGACATCGGCGGCTCGAGCTTCGTCAAGACGAGCTTCGCGCTGGTCGAGGCGGCGCGGGTCTCCGGGGACCTCACGGTCGAGGACAGCAATTCGGCCGTGCGCGCCTCCGAGATCCCAGGCAGCGTCTCGGTACGCACGTCCTTCGGCGCGGTGACGCTGGAGGGCGTGGGTGGCGCGATCGACGTCGACAACCAGAACGGCGCGGTCGACATTCGCCGTCTCGTGGGCAAGGCGTGTCAGAAGATCTCGGTCAAGACTTCCTTCGCGCCGATCCGGATCGCCCTGCCGGACAACGCGAGCTATGCCGTGACGGCCCGCACGTCCTTCGGGAAGATCCACAGCGACTTTTCGATCACGACGGCGGGCGCTCTCTCGGGAGAATCGCTCTCGGGGAAGATTGGAGACGGCCGCTGCGAGATGACTCTGTCCGACAGCAACGGCAACATCGAGATTTTGAAGAAGTGACGAGGGACGAGTGACAAGTGACGAGCATGGAGACGGTTGGATTCGAGTGGTACGCCGCTCGCATGGGGACTCTCGGAGGAGCCATGCGACGACACATCCGGTCACTTGCCGTTCTCTTGCCGGCCGGCCTCCTGCTCGCGGGGATTCTCCCGGCGCAGACCCGGCAGGCCGTCACGATCCCTTTTCCGCGCGGAGGCCGTGGTTCCGTCGGCCTGACGAACGGGCCGATGCTCATCCGCTCCGTGGAGCTCAAGGGGCGTCCCTCGGCGCGCGAGATCCGAAGAGCCCGCCGCGATCGCGACGACAAGACGACATTGCGGTGGATCTTTCGGGTCTCCAACGCCGGGCGGCGGGACTGGCACGCGAGGATCCGCGTGAGGGTTCTGGCGCCCGACGGCGAGGTCCTCGCCTCAAACGATCGCGAGGGAGAGGTGAACGCCCGCGACTGGCACGACCACATCACGGTCTGGACCCGGATCCGCACAATCGATTACGCCCGGGCCGACCGCGTGCTCATCGAGGCGGACTTCTATCCGGACTAGCCCGCGGACCCTTTTCTATTTCCTCTGAAAGTCCGGACTCGCGACCAGAGAGCCGGCGATCAAGGGGATCCGAGGGTCGAGACTCGCCTTCCCGCCCCCGGGATCGATCGGGAGCAGACACTCTTCCAGCGTCCGAAGGGTGCCCGCCGACACATCTCCGGCAAGAAGAAGGTCGGCCAGATCGTGGAATGCGCGCGTGGGATCTCGCCGGTCCTGCGTCGGAAGGAGTCGCGAGAGATCGACCTCGGTGCCCGGGATTTTGTTGGCCGACAGGTTCACCGCGAAGTTCCAGCGCGCCAGCAGCGCGCCGGTATTGACCCAGGCCGAAGAGTCGTTCGAATAACCGGTCGGAGGCGCGCACAGATAGAGCGGCTCGCCCTGCGTCGTGATCTGCCGCGCGAGACCGACGCCGTCGGTGTCGGCGCTCAGGGCCCGCACGGCCGAGACCGCGTATTCGAAGGGAGTCTTGACCTTCGCCCGGTAGAAGCGCGGCTCGAAGAACTCGCGGCTCGTGACAATGGCTCGCACGACTTCTCGCAGATCTCCGTCGGTTAACAGAAAGACATTCGCCACCCGTTCGACGAGATCTCTCGGCGGGTCATCCGCCACCAGACGCTGACAGAGTCGATAGGCGATGTGCCGGGCGGTCGAAGGATGCCGGGAGAGCTGATCGATGACCTCCTCTCCCTCCTGGAGGCCTCCGCCTTCCGAGATCGGGTGAGCGAGGACTTCCTTCGGCGCAACATCGTGGAGCCGGGCCTTGAAGAGAAAGCCGCCTCCTTCTTCGGGCGGCGCGACGGACCATCCCGTCAGCACACGCGCGAGCTCCGTTACATCCTTCTGCGTGTAGCCGCCGTCCACGCCGAGCGTGTGGAGCTCCAGCAACTCCCTCGCGTAGTTTTCGTTCAGCCCGGCCTGCGGCTTTCCGCTCGACGCGGCCGCGGCGATCATCTGGGGCGTGACTCCGGGCCGGTGGGCGAGCTCGGCGACAGACTGAGCATTGTCGAGGTAGACGAGCATTGCCGGCGACTTCGCGGTCGCCATCAGCAGATCGCGGAAGCAGCCCCAGACGTGCGGCCGGATGACGTCGCGTTCGAAGGAGGCGATCAGGATCCGGTCCGTGTCCTTGCCGGCGAAGACGTTGAAGTGGTTCATCCAGAAGTCGACCAGAATCTCGTTCAACTGGGCCTGCGAGTAGGCCGCCCGCATGACCCTCGCCGCCGTGAGCTCATCCAGAACCCGCTGCGGCCGGGCCGGCGCCGGAACGAGCTCGTCGACCATGCGTTCGATTGCCCTGGCCGCCTCTTCGTCCCCCTCGCCGGGCTTGCCGTACTCCTTTTCGGCAACCCGCCGGGCGTTTCGGAGAGGTTTTTCAAATGTCTCCATCAAGGCCGATTCCGGCATCCTCAAGGTCGGCAGCCTGTCGAGCTTTTCGGCGGCGACGGGGTCCGGGAGGGACTCGGCGTGGAGCTGCATCTCGATGAAGTTGCGGATCCCGACCTCGAGGACGCGGTCCACGTCTCCCGGGACCGGCCCGAAGCCGAGACGGTTGAGCACGTGGAGGGCCTTCTGGCAGTCGGAGAGGGCGGGGGCCCGGCCTCTCGGGTCGGGAGAAGTCCCGGGAACGGCCGCCGGTCCCAGGAGGATCAGAACGAGCACGGCAGTCTGACTTCGTCTCACGACCGTTAGACGGAACAAGCTCGCTCTGCGTTTACTGCCAGCGGTGGTAGGCCGGGTGTCCTTCGCGGACGGCCACGAAGGTCCCCCGGCAAGTCGCGGTCACTTTCCCGTCGGCCACGATCTCGGCTTCGACGACGGTGGTGTCCTCCGTGGATTCCACCACGTGGGCCCGCAGCCGCAGCGGTTTGTCCATCGGCGTAATGCGTTTCAACTTCACATGAAACTCTGACGTGACGGTCGAAGGAGGAATCTCCGCTCCCGTTTTCTTCATCAGGTGGTAGGCGGCGGTCCAGTTGCTGTGGCAGTCCAGGAGCGCACCGCAGATGCCGCCGTTCAGGATGCCGTCGAAGGCGAGATGATGGGGCTCCGGCCTCCATTCGCAGACGCACTCCTCCCCCCGCGCGAAGGTCCGTATGCGTAGCCCTTTTTCGTTGGCGGGACCGCATCCGAAGCAGCGGTTTGTCGGCGCGTAGGTTTCCTGGAGGCTTTTCTCCTCAGGCATCGGCCCGAACTCTATGTCAGCCGGACTGGCTGCGTCGGCCAGCGGGCTTTCAGTATTCTTGCCCCAGTGCCGGGAAAAAAGGACTGCACGTTGAGACGAAGCTTTCACCGTTGCCTCCTGGCTCTCCTGTCGATCGGATGCGCTCTCGCCTGCTCCTCCCGGTCGCGACAACCACAAGCAGGCGTCGTATCCCGGCCGCCTCCGCGGACTTCGCCGGCGGCTCCCCGCGACTCGATCACCGATGGGTCTTCGCTCGAGAAAGCGATCCTCGTACCGCGCGACACGGAGAAGGAGGGGATCGCGTGGGAGTACGCCTGGATTCGGGAGCGCTTCGGCGCGTACCGGCGCAAAGGGCAGAGACTCCTGATGGGGGACGGAGGGCGGCGGTACGATCAAGTGACCGTTCAGCTGGCCGACGGAACCGAACGCACCCTCTACTTCGACATCACGCGATACTTCGGACGCGACTAGACGTGGACGAGCCGGGTCCTCCCTCGACGATTCCGGAAGCTTCCAACCGCAGCCGGGCGCTCGCGGTCTACGGTTGGATTCTCATCGCGGCCGGCGCGATCTGCGCGCTCGTGGCGCTGCTCTCGGCTGCGCTGCTCGTTCTCGCGCGCTCCTCTCCGGGCGGGCCGCCCATCGCGGCCGGTGGGGTCGTTTTCAACGTCGCCTTCTACCTCTGCCTGGGCGCCGCCTTCGTGGCCGTCGGCGTGGGCTCGATCCGGGCGCGCCGTTGGGCCCGCACGCTCGCTCTGATTCTGGCCTGGACCTGGCTCGCCGTCGGAGTTCTCGGGTTCTTCGCGATGGCTCTGCTTCTGCCCGGTCTGCTCTCGAGCCAGTCCGCCGGCGCGCCTCCCGGAATGCTGACGTGCGCGATGATCTTCACGCTGCTCTTGATCGCGGTCTTTCTCATCCTGCTTCCGTCCCTTCTGATTCTCTTCTACCGCCGGGAAGACGTGCGGCGGACCGTGGAGCTGCGAAACCCCAATCCGGACTGGACGGATCGCGTTCCGGTCTCGATCCTGGGGATCGTCGTGGCGCTGGCGGTCGGGGCCGTTGCCTGCGTTTTCTCACTGGCGACCGTGAGGGCCCTGCCGATCTTCGGCGTCGTCTTGACGGGTTGGGCCGCCGCGGTTGTGATGCTTCTGTTTGCGGCGGTCTCGGCGCTTCTCGCGGTGGCGACCTTCCGGCGAAGGAGGGCGGCGTGGTGGGGGCTGATCGCGTTTCAGGTCCTCGGCCTGGCGAACATTCTGACCTTCCGCAACCTGGACATGGAGAAGCTGATGAGACAGATGGGCTATTCGGCCGATCAGGCTCGGCTGTCGTCGGGATTGAATGTCATCGGGAGCTCCGCCTTCCTGGGATTGATGGCGGCGGCCTGGGTCGCGATGCTCGTCTTCCTTCTCGCGGTGCGAAAGCACTTTGGCCCGAACTCGGCCGCGGAGTCGACATCGGGTTGAGGTAAACGGATCAGGCTGCCGTTGCCCCTGCTCGTATAATCGATTCCTCGCCTGGGACCGGGAAGGAGTCTTGATGCCAGCCACAGAAGTCGAAAAGAAAGACGCCGGCGTCGCCACCGCCGAAAAGAAGGACGCCCTGACGGTCATCGACCGGCGGACGGGCAAGTCCTACGACATCCCGATCTCGGACGGAACGATCCGCGCGATCGACCTTCGCCAGATCAAGACCGACCCGCAGGACTTCGGTCTGATGACCTACGATCCGGCATTCCTGAACACGGCAGCGTGCAAGAGCCGGATCACCTTCATCGACGGAGACAAGGGCATCCTGCGATACCGCGGCTATCCCATCGAGCAGCTCGCGGAGAAATCCAACTACCTCGAAGTAGCCTACCTGCTCCTCTACGGGGAGCTGCCGACCAAGGCCCAGACCGAAGAATGGGTCCACAACATCACGTTCCACACCATGCTCCACGAGTCGTTGAAGAAGTTCATGGACGGCTTCAACCACGATGCGCATCCGATGGGAATGCTGATCGCGACCGTGGCAGCGATGTCGACGTTCTATCCGGATGCGCGCCACATCCATGATCCTGTTTCCCGGCAGAAGCAAACCTGGCGCCTCATCGCCAAGATGCCGACGCTCGCCGCCATCGCCTATCGCCACAGCCTGGGAATGTCCTACGTGCATCCGAGCAATGACCTTTCCTACACCGAGAACTTCTTGAACATGCTCTTCAAGATCCCCTCGGCGAGCTGGCGGCCCAATCCGGTGCTCGTCAAGGCGCTGGATGTTCTCTTCATCCTTCACGCCGACCATGAGCAGAACTGCGGGACGCACGCGATGCGCGGAATCGGCTCGTCTCACACAGATCCCTACTCGGCCGTCGCGGGCGCCGCCGCCGCTCTCTATGGCCCGCTGCACGGCGGAGCGAACGAAGAAGTCCTGAAGATGCTGCAGGAGATCGGCTCGGCCTCGCAGATTCCGGCCTTCATCAAGGAGGTCAAGGAAGGGAAGGGCGAAAAACGACTGATGGGCTTCGGCCACAGGGTCTACAAGAACTACGACCCCAGGGCCAAGATCATCAAGAAGATCGCCGACGAGGTTTTCGAGGTGACCGGCCGCAATCCGCTGCTCGACGTCGCGCTGGAGCTCGAGCGCATCGCTCTGCAGGACGACTATTTCGTCAAGCGCAAGCTGTATCCCAACGTCGACTTCTACTCGGGCCTGATCTACCAGGCCATCGGCATTCCCACGGCGGCCTTCACCGTCCTCTTCGCGATTCCGCGGACGGCGGGATGGATCGCGCAGTGGCTGGAGATGCTGGCCGACCCGGAGCAGAAGATCGCGCGGCCCAGGCAGATCTATCTCGGACCCGCCGAGCGTGACTTCGTGCCGCTCGAAAAACGGGTCTAAAGTCTAAGGTCCAAGGTCTAAGGTCGGAGTGGGGACGATCGGGAACTTTAGACCTGAGACCTTAGACCTTAGACCTCGTCCCCTTCGCGCAGTCTTATTCGACTGGGATGGCACCCTGGTTGATTCGGCGGAGGTGAGCTTCCGCTGCTACGCCCGGGTCTTCGGTGCCTACGGGATCGCGTTCGATCGGGCGCGCTTCGCCGCGACCTATTGCCCGGACTGGTACCAGACGTACGAGGCGGTGGCGCTGCCGCGAGAGCACTGGAGCGCGGCAGACGCGCGATGGGTCGAGCTCTATGGAGAGGAGCGCGCCGAGCTCTTGCCCGGGGCGAGCGACGGGCTCGCTCGGCTGCGCGCGGCGGGCCTCGCGACGGCTCTGGTGACGAGCGGCAGCCGGCCGAGAATCGACCGCGAGCTCGCCGCTCTCGGGGCCGCGGGCTTGTTCGAATGCGTCGTCTGCTGCGAGGATGTCTCGAGCCGCAAGCCCGATCCCGCGCCCCTTCTTCTCGCGCTCGAGCGGATTGGAGTGGAGCCTGCCGCCGCGGCGTACGTCGGCGACAGCCCGGAGGACATCCTCATGGCGCGTGCGGCCGGCGCATTCGCGCTCGGAATCGAAGGGGGTTTTCCCAACCGCGAGGCGCTGCGTGCGTCGAAGCCCGATCTGCTCGCTGTGGATCTGGCAAGCGCGATCGACGGACTTCTTGTCGAGCAAATGCCGAAGCGGTCTCGCGGCGAATAGAATCGTCGCGCATGACTCCCGGCCAGATCGCCGCCCTCCTGGCTTCCTCGGCGGGAGGCGGGATCATGAACGCCATGGCTGGAGGCGGGACCATCCTGACCTACCCGACGCTGCTCTTTCTGGGCGAATCCCCGATCACGGCCAACGCGACCTCCACGGTGGCGCTCTGGCCCGGTGCCGCAGCCTCGCTGTACGGATACCGGAGAGAGGTGGCGGAGTACCGCGACTGGCTGCGCACTCTCCTCGTGCCAAGCCTCGCCGGCGGAGCCCTCGGCGCGGTGCTTCTCTTGCGTACGCCGCCCAACGTCTTCGCTCGGCTTGCGCCGTTTCTGATTCTGTTTGCGACGTTTCTCTTCGCGTTGCAGGGGGCCGTGGCCCGGTGGACGGGAACCGCCCACGCGGCGAACCGCACGCCGGCCCGGTTGATCACGGCGTGGCTCTACCAGTTCGGTGTGGGCGTCTACGGCGGCTACTTCGGCGCGGGGATCGGCATCCTGATGCTCGCCGTGCTCGGCTTTCTGGGACTCTCGGACATTCACGCGGCCAACGGAATCAAGAACTTCTTCGGCATGTGTATCAACGGCGTCGCGGCGGCCTACTTCATCGTTCGCGGCGCAGTGGACTGGCCGGCTGCCCTCATCATGATCGCCGGCGCTGTCGCGGGCGGTTATGGGGGCGCCCACTTCGCGCGGCGGATCGGCCGCGATAGGTCGCGAACGGCGGTCATCGTGATCGGTCTTCTCGTCGCGGGAATCCTGCTCTTTCAGCAATCCCGCCGGTAAAAGCTCGAGACGTTTCTCGCGGACCCGGCGCGGCTGCGCCGCAGGAAGGGCCGTCCGCCGCGCGCAAGCCGCCGCGCGACCGAAGAAATCCAAAAGTAATCGAAGAATGAGGCGGGTCTCATTTTTTCCGCCTGCGCTTGTGGGCGCTACGCCGGCGGCGCACACGCTCGATCTCCTCTCGAAATGTCTGAAAGCGCGCCGAGGCTCCCTGCCCCTCACTCCATTCGCGAATTCTTACCAGATCCACTTGGCTCCGGAGGGCGATCTGGACCGCCGCCTGTAGACCCGGCCGGTCATTCCAGTGAAAGTAAGCTGCTAAACGGTCTCGGCAGGAGTCCGTCGCCGACAGGCCAAGGACCGATCGGGCGCCGATTCGAATCTCGATGAATTCGATCTTGTAATCACCCGCAATCGAGAGCGGCCCGGGAGGGAACTCCACATAGAACCGGGCTTCGGGATGGAAGTACTGGTTTCCTCTTCGAGTAAATCCGACGGATAGCATGGATCGACGATCTGCTGCGCAGACTCGTACTCCTGAAGGATGAAATCGAGGTCCACCGATTGATAGACGCCTCCCGAGTGAAGCGAAGCTCAGGCGCCTCCGGAAAGAACGGCACGCACGCCGGCTTTGGCTAGTGCCTCGGCAACGATTCCCGCAACGTCTTGGATCGAGGATCGTCGACTGACCTTCAAAGCTTCTTACCTGTTCGCCGCGGACGTCGGCGCACCGTGGCAATCCGTTCCCGCAGGTCGTCTTCGGTCTCCGTCAGCCTCAAGAGATAACGTTGGAGATCGTCATAGGCGAAATAGCGAGGGTTGATTTGAAAGACCCGTGTGCGGCCCACGTTTCGGCCTGCCACCAGCCCATCGAGCTCCAGGCTTCGGAGGGCCTTCCAGACTCCGGAAGGCGGAGCCGGGAGGAGGCGAGCGAGCTCGGTCGGATAGCTCTCTTCGAGAATTCGAAGAGCCAAAAGAACGCGGGTTCGCGTCCAGCCGCCGAATGGGGAAGACTTACCTATCACAAAAAGCGATTATATATTAACTAAAAGTGAATATATATTCACTTAAAGCGAATAGAGTTTCCTCGAGGTTGAGACATAACGGGACGCTATGCCTCTCGATAGATAGCGGCCCCGGCGAGCGTGGACACGATTCGCTCGACCAGGGCCACGGCTGCCACGATGGCCATGAACCGCGCCGGAAAGATGCCGAGCGTCACGGTCCCGATCGCGAAGGTCGCGTGCGCGAAGATCCAGACGGCGAAGGCGGCTCGCATCGCGGTGGCCGGGCCGGGCCCGTAGCGCGGCCGGATCGCGGCGTAGAGCCAGATCGCTGCAATTCCGAGGACGAAGCTCCAGGCCAGGTGGGCGACCAGGGCCTTCGGCTCCGCCATGTCCTTGTGAATGGATTTCATCATCTGCTCGTACTGCGCCTTCATCAGGAATCCGTGGAGGGCCTCGAGTACGTTCCCCACGAGCCCGGCCACGAGCCCTCCGCCAATGACGCCGCCCCAGTTGATCTTTCCCAAGGTGTCCTCCTCTTACGCGCTCGGGAGAGCGCTCGTGTCTCCGTCGGAAAAGGGCAACTCGTCGTCGCTCGTCTCCGCTTCCGTCTCGCCGATCGTGCGCAGGCCGTGAAGAGAGACCCCCAGCAGACGCACGGGCCGCCGATCCGCCTCTGTCTTTTCGAGAAGGGCCAGGGCTCGCGCCGCGACCTCGTCGGCTGAGCCGGTCGCGGGCTCGCGGGTCACGCTGCGCGTGATCGTCTGGAAGTTCGAATACCGGACCTTCAGCGTGACCGTTCTCGCCAGGAGCTTCTTGCGCTCGAGGATGTCCGCGGAATGGCGGGCGAGCCGATCGACTTCCTCCCGAATGGGGTGCCCCTCGACGAGATCGCGGGCGTACGTCTCTTCACAGCCGATCGACTTGCGTTCGCGGTTGGGCTGGACCGGACGGGAGTCCTCGCCGAAGGCGAGCCTTTGAAGCCCCTCCGCCCAACTTCCCACGACGGAGCGCAGAACTTCAAGATCAATCGTTCGGACCTGGACCAGCTTCTCGATCCCGATCCCGCGCAGCCGGGCTGCCGTCTTGGGACCGACCCCCCAGAGCGCGTCGACGGGAAGGTCCGTCAGGAAACGTTCGATCCGTTCGGGCGCGATGACCGTGAGGCCGTCCGGCTTTCGCCATCCCGAGGCGATCTTGGCGAGAAACTTGTTCGGCGCGACTCCGGCCGAGGCGGTCAACCGCGTCGCCTGTTGAATGCGCTCCTTCAAGCGCCGCGCCACGTCGACGCCGAGCGGGAGCCCCCACGCGTTCTCCGTGACGTCGAGATAGGCCTCGTCGAGCGAGAGCGGCTCGACGAGCGGCGTGACGCTCCGGAAGATCTCGAAGACCTGGCGCGACGCGGCGGCGTACTTGGAAAAGTCCGGCCGGACGATCACGAGCTCGGGGCAGAGCCTGACCGCCCGCGCCATCGGAAGTGCCGAGCGCACGCCGAACTTCCGCGCTTCGTAGCTTGCGGCCGCGACGACCCCGCGGCTCTCTGGCCTCCCGCCCACGGCAACCGGCCGGCCCTTGAGCGCCGGATCGTCCCGCTGCTCGACCGACGCGTAGAAAGCGTCCATGTCCACGTGCAGGATGCGACGCAGCCTCTCCTCGCTCATCGCTTCGCGGCGGCGGCGCGATCGAGCTCCGCCGTCCAGTTGGATATCAGGTTCAACTGTGTGACCGACGTCTGTTTGGCTTCGCCTCTCTTGATGAAGAGGAAGCGGCTGCCGTCCGGCGCAACGGCGTATGAGCGCGGCGCGTCTTCCCGGCCCCATTTCGTGTACGGGTCCGGAAAGAGAAGATGCGCCGCTCCGGCGGAGAATTCAGGAGAGGTGCGCACGGGCACGGACATGAACTGGTCGGGCGAGCGGTAGAAGATCTCACGCCCATCCGCCGACCAGGCCGGCTCGATGCCACCGTTGCTCGAGATCTTGGTCTGGCCGCCCGGGCCCGGGTAAGGCCGCACGTAGATCTCGTTGCGGCCTGATTCGTCCGAGTCATAGGCGATCCACCGGCCGTCAGCAGAGAAGAAGGGCGCGTATTCCCGGGATGGGGTCGCCAGCCAGGGCTTGAGCTCGCGCCGGCCGTCGACGGAGAGCATCCAGATGTCCATGTTCTCGAGAGTCGTTCCTCCTCCGCGCGCGTAGGCGAGGGAATGGCCATCCGCCGACCAGCTCGTGGGAAACTCTGCCACCCCACCGGGCGTGAGGACCTCGACGTCTCCACTTCCATCCGCCGCCCTCCAGCAGGTCTGTGGGTTGCCGACGAGAAACCGCGAGAACGCCAGGCGCTTGCCGTCGGGTGACCAGACGGGGCAGAAGGACCGGCCTGGGCCGGGCGTCAAGCGAGAGAGAACCCGCCGATCGAAGTCGTACACGGCGATGCTCAGTTTCGCGCCCTCGCTTTGCTCGGCCATGGCCACCGCCAGGCGTTTACCGTCGGGGGAGAGGGAGGGAGACAGGAAGAAAGCCGGGGGCAGCGGCAATGGGGACGAATCTTGCCGCCCGGAGCGATTCACCCACACAAGGGATTCCGCAGGTGCCGCCGTTCTCTCACCGGGAACAGAGACGAGGAGGCTCGCCGATGCGGCGGCGAACGGCACTTGATCGTAGGCGCTGGTCAGCAGGTTCTCCAGCACCGGCACGGCGGGTCCCGTCAGTTCCCACCGATTCGGATCGCAGCGCGCGGCGAGCACCGTCGTTCCTCGCGTGAAGAGGATGTATCCGGGCGGCACGTAGCGCGCGAACGCGGCGTTGGCGACGAGCACTCTGCGATTTCCCGTAGCGAGGGAATGGATGACAACGTTGGAATTGGCCACGTCGTCGAAATCCCGTCCCGCGCGCACGACTATCAAGAGATTCTTCCCGTCGGGCAGGATCTGCGGCCAGGCGTGCGCGTGTTCTCCGCCGGACGCGTCGAGGATGGTCAGGGGCTGCGGCGTTCCTCCCGCCGAAGGAACCCGAGAGAGGCCGCCGTTGACAGACCACGTAAGGAGAATCGAGCCGTCGGGCGTCCAGGTGCCTCCTTGCGTGACCGGCGGAACGATCGCGATCGTCGAGGACGAGCCTCCGGCGAGCGAGACCTTCTTCAATTCGCGAAGGGTGAAGAATCCAAGCCACTCTCCGTCGGGTGAGAAAAAGGGATTGAAACCCCCTTCGCTGCCGGCGATCGGCGTTGCCTCCGAACGGTCGAGCGCCCGGACGTAGAGCCGGTTGACTCCACCCTGGACCGCCCGGAAAACGAGCTTGCTCCCGTCGGGAGAGAAGGCGAGAGACGGGCGGACGTTGCCGACGGTCAGGCGCGTGTCTGCGGGAAGCGGAATCGTCGAACGCACGGGGAGGCGGCGATCGCCCGAAATCCTCGAGCTCGAGAACCGCCAGAGAGCCGTCGCAGCAAGGGCTCCCAGAAGCGCTCCCGCCACGATCCAGAGGAGCCACGATGCTCCCCCGGGATGCCGTGCCTCGCCGCGAGGCGAAGATGCGGGCGCGACCACGGCCGGACCGGAGAGCGTGTCCTCGATGTCGAGTCTGGCGTCGGCGATGTCGCGGAGGCGGCGGGCCGGATCCTTTGCGAGGAACCGCCGGAGGAGATCGCGGACCCGAGCCGGCGTCCCAGCGGGAAGAGCGGTCCAGTTGGGCTCGCTTTTCAGGATCGCGGCGAGCGTGTCGGAGACGGTCTCCCCCTCGAACGCCGTGCGGCCGGTCAGGCATTCGTAGAGAACGCAGCCGAAGGAAAAAATGTCTGTCCGTTTGTCCAGAGGCTTGCCCCGCGCCTGCTCGGGGCTCATATAGGCGGCCGTTCCGAGAATCACGCCGGTTCGCGTGGCGGGCGTCGTCAGAGTCGGCGAGTGCGTCAGATTCGGAGAGGAGCCCGAGGGCTCCGCGATCTTGGCCAGACCGAAGTCGAGGAGCTTGACTGTCGCGTCGGGCCGGATCTTGACGTTGGCGGGTTTCAGGTCCCGATGAATGACGCCGGCTTCGTGCGCGGCCTCGAGCGCCAGAGCGATCTGGCGGCCCAGCTCGAGCGCCTCGTCTTGGGGGATTGGTCCGGCCGCGAGCCGCTCGGCTAGTGTCTCTCCCTCCACGCATTCGAGCACCAGATACGTGCCTTCACCGACCGTCTCGACGCCATAGATCGCGGCGATGTGAGCGTGATTCAAGGACGCGAGGGTCCGAGCCTCTCGCTCGAAGCGCGCGAGCCGCTCCGGGTTCGTAACGAGTTCCGCCGGAAGCGACTTGATCGCGACGTCACGCCCCAGGCGCGTATCGCGGGCGCGCCAGACTTCTCCCATTCCACCGCGCCCGAGCGGCGCGAGGATCTCGTAGGGTCCGAGGCGGACTCCGGGCGCTAAGGTCATTGGGAGGTCGGGCCGCTGCGATTCTACGACTGCGGCGCTTAGAACTTCGCAAGAAGGCGCGGCGTGCCCTCGTGTCGCTCTAGCTACTCAGAGTCCCAGAACGAGACGGACTCCTTCCTCGACGAGGCTGACGAGGTGTTTGGGAAGCTCTCCAATCTTCTCGCGCAGCCGACGGCGATCAACGGCCGCGATCTGCGAGACATTGACGACAGAGGGCTTGGCAAGACCAGTATCGCGCTTCGCACATCGCACGTTACCGGGCGCAGCTGCCAAGCCAAGGTTCGAGGTGAGAGGCAAGACGACCACTGTCGAAACGGCACTTTCGTTAAACGGATCGGACTGAAGAACGAGCACAGGCCGTTTCAAGCCCGGTTCGGAACCGTACGGCTCGCCCAGGGATGCCCACCACAGCTCGCCCCGGCGCATTACCACCGCTCGCGGCGGAGGATCTCGAGCGACATCGCTTCGATGACCGGATCCAGCCGCGATGCATCGCGTCTCTTTTTCACATAAACGGCGTTGAGGCGCTCCGTGATGTCCCTGCCGCCGTGCAAGCCCACGTAAGCCTCGAGCGCTCTCGAGTAGAGACGGCTTCGAGAGAGCTTAAGCCGCCGAGCTGTCCGTTCGGCGGCCTCGTAGACGGGATCCGGAACGGAGACCGCGACTTTCATCCATGAAGTATGACTTGGTCATACCAAGCCGTCAAGCACGCCGTGACCATTCCAGATGCTCTGTGGGGGCGAGTCTTCTTCCGGTCCGGCTGCCTCATCAGTACGCGGCGAGCAGCCGGGCGGCGCGCTCGACCTCTTCCTCGGAGGGGAGGAAGACTTCCTCGAGCGGCGGGGAGTAGGGGACGGGTGTGTCGAGTGAGCCGACGATACGGACCGGGGCGTCCAGGAACTCGAAGGCCTCCTCCTGGATGACGGCCGCCAGGCTTTCGCCGATGCCTCCCGTGCGCGTGTCCTCGTGAAGGACGAGCACGCGGCCGCAATGGCGGGCGAGGGAGAGGAGAGCCTCGCGGTCCAAGGGAGCGAGGCTCCGCAGATCCAGAACGGCCGCCTCGATTCCGTCGCGGGAAAGCTTTTCCGCGACGCGCATCGCGACATGCACGAAAGCGCCGTAGGATACAATGCATATATTGTCACCAGCTCGGCGGAGGGCGGCCTTTCCGATCGGGATCGGCCCGGGCGCCTTTTCGGACAGGAGCTGCTTGATTCGCGGATCCCGGTAGAGCGCGATGTGCTCGTAGTAGAGAACGGGGTCCGGGTCGGCGACGGCCGAGACCATCAGCGCGCGCGCGTCGTGCGGGGTGGAGGGGACGACGATCTTGAGTCCGGGCGTCCGGTAGAACCAGGGCTCCGTGTTCTGGCTGTGGAACGGTCCCGCGTGGCGCAGCCCGCCCCACGGCATCCGCACGACCATCGGGACGGAAGCGCCCCAGCGATACCGGATCTTGGCGGCGTTGTTGACGAGCTGGTTGAAGCCGGTTGCGACGAAGTCGTTGAACTGCATCTCGCCGATCGGGCGCTGCCCGGCGAGCGCGGCTCCCACACAGACGCCGAGCACCGCTCCCTCCGCAAGCGGGGAATTCACGATCCGGTCCCCGTATTTCGCGAGCAGCGGCTTCAAGAGCAGGAACGCGTTTCCGTACCTGCCCCCGACGTCTTCGCCGTACACGAAGACGCGCGGGTCGGCGGCCAGAGCGTCTTCGACACCGAGCGCGACGGCCTCGAGAAACGTCTTCCCTTTTGGATCGAACGGCGGCCCGGCCTCGACGTCGAGTGGCCGGTCCTCACTCCTGCCTCGGGATCGCGGCTCGAGGAGCTCGATTCGCCGGCGCGGCGGCTCGCCCGCCAGGACCCCGTCGCCCGCGAGCTCGGGCTTCGGCCAGGGCGCGTCGATCACGGCGCGCGCCTCTTCCTCCACGAGCCGCTCGGCCTCCGCCTTCCAGGCGCCGAGGTCTCCATCGCGGATCACGCCTTCGGCCTGGAGGCGCGCCGCGTAGGTGGGAATCGGGTCGCGCCGCGACCAGAACTCGTAGAGGTCTTTGTCCGCGTAGGCCGCCTCGTGCAGCGGGGGATAGGTCCATCCGGGGGAAGGCTCCTTGCCGAGATAGAGCATGTCGTCGTGGTGCGCGTGCCCGCAGATGCGCATCGCGACGAGCTCGATCAAAGTCGGTCCCAATCCCGCGCGCGCCCGCTCCGCCGCCCAGGCGAACCCCGCCGCGATCTCCTCCGGATCCGTTCCGTCGATGGTGAAGCCGGGCACGCCGTAGCCGGCCGCTTTCTCGGCGAAGACCCGCGCCGCACAGTTATCGGCGACCGGCGTCGAAAGGGCCGTCTGGTTGTTCTGGACGCAGAAGATCGCGGGGAGGCTCCGCGCCGCGCACAGATTGATCGCCTCGTGCCACTCGCCAAGCGACGTTCCTCCCTCCCCGATGAAGGAGACGGCGACCCGGCCGGCGTCCTCCCGCGCGAAAGCCATCGCCATCCCCGCGATGGTCAGAGAGGAGATGGCGAGCGGCGCGGCAGCCGGCAGAATTCCCCAGGAGAAGTCCCCGACATGGAGGTCCTTGCCCTCCATCGGGGGGCCGGCCTTTCCCATCTGGGCGTTCAAGACCATCCGCACGGTGGCGGGGTCCGGACGCATCGCGAGGGCGGCGCCCAGATCTCGGATCAGCGGAGCGAGGACGTCCCCTCGCCAGGTCCCGTCGGGCCCTAGGAAACCGGGCCCGCGCCGCAGGCGGATCGCGGCGGCGTAGATCGCCTCCTGACCCAGAGAACGAAACCCCTTCCCTTGAAACGCGACACCCTTGTATCGAACCTCGTTTCCGATGAAGAAGGCCTTCAGCCGGTTGTCGGTCGCGCGAGTCAGCAGCATTCCGCGCAGGATTTCGATGCGCTCTTCCTTGGAAAGAGAGGCCGCGATCGCCTGGCGTCGCAAAAAGCCGTCACAGTCCAGCGCGAGCTCGTGTCTGGCCTGATGCAACCGCTCCTCCACGGAGACACCGGGGGTCGTCTCCGGCAGCCCTTCCGGCGGCGCCCCGGCGAGCTCGCGAGCGAGAGCGCGCGCGAAGAGCGGCCGCAACGCCTCGATCGCCGCGGCGTCGCGTCCCGGATCGGTCTGGCAGACGAGCTGAAAGGCGGAGACGGCCGGCGCGATCGCAAAGGGATGCCGCTCGGCGACGAAGGAGGCGAAGCGTGCGGCCAACTGATTGCGGACGCCCGCGGCGGGGCGGGCGGGAGACTCGACGGAACGTTCCACGGAGGCGATGTTAGCCCGGACTGGATACGATTAGGGGCGGAGGCCGTCGATGATCCCCCAGGACGAGACCCGGCACCGGCTGGTTCGGCTGCTCCAGCTCGCCTACTCCGGCGAGAAGGCCGCCGCTCTCGCCTATCAGGGACACTCCCGTTCGGTGCGCGATCCCGAGGAGAAGGCGATGATCGCCAAGATCGAACAGGACGAGTGGGTCCATCGCGAGAAGGTCGCCCGGCTGCTCTCCCAACTCGGAGCCCGCCCGCTGCGCGCGCGGGAAATCCGTTCGAGTGTCATCGGCCACGCGCTCTCGTTTCTTTGCCGCTTCACCGGTTGGTTTCTCCCGATGCACTTCGCCGGGAAGCTCGAGACCCAGAACGTCTGCCAGTACGACAAGGCCGCGGAATACGCGGCCGCTCTCGGCCGGCCGGAGCTCATCCCGGATTTGATGGAGATGGCGGCCGTCGAGATCGAGCACGAGAAGTTCTTTCTTGCTGCCCTCGGCCGCCCGCTGCCCGAACAGCGGCGGTGCGATTAGAAGCAGAGCGACCGAGGCATCGAGTGCGTACGTCCGGGCGCTGGGCGCTAGGCGGTGGGCGCTAGGCGATGGAACGCGACGAGGAATCTGCCCCCGGAATCACCGACGAGAGTAGATTCCTCGCTTCGCTCCGAATGACAATCGAAACGCTGCAGGCTGAGAGCTGAGACTGAAAGCTTTTTCTACTCCGTCCCCAACAGCTCCACTTCGAAGAGAAGCGTCGCGTTGGGCGGGATCACTCCGCCGGCGCCGCGATTCCCGTAGGCCAGCTGCGGCGGAATCAGGAGCAAGCGCTTCCCACCCACCTTCATCGAACCGACACCCTCGTCCCACCCCTTGATGACGCGCCCTTGCCCGAGCGGAAACTTGAACGGCTCATTGCGGTCGACGGAGCTGTCGAACTTCTTTCCCTTCGCGCCGTTCTCCCAGAGCCAGCCCGTATAGTGGACGACGACGGTCTGCCCCGTCTTGGGCTGGGCGCCCGTGCCGACCTTCGTGTCCTCGTACTTCAAGCCAGTCGGGTTGGACTTCCAGTCGTGGTCGCCTTTCTTTTCGTCGCCAGTGCCGATCGCAGCAAATGCGAAGGCCGCCGCCCCAGTCAGAACCAGATACAGGAGTCTCCTCATCATTTAGATTCCTTTCTTTTCGAGAGTCAAAGCCAGGCGCGGGAGTTTACCCCGTTGGAAACGGGGAGGGCGAATCGGCTCGCCGCGGGACGTTATGTGGACAACGAGCAGCAGTCCTGGAGCTCGACGCGCATCCCGTCGCCGATGACCTCCGAGACCTGGCTATGGACGAAGAGCGGGATTCCTTCCTCGGAAGGCCCTTCGACTCCGCTTCGGCCGCAGCGAGGACAGGGTCGCACGTGTCCGTCAGGCACGTCGCATCCTTGCGAAATCTTCGTGAAATCCTCCAGCACGACCATCGGTGCTCCTTTTTGCGGCGATCCGCCGAAAGCTCGAAAGCCCCGTGTTTGTCTCTCGCAAGAAGGAGGCCAGGTCCGGGCAAGGGGAACCCGCCGCCCGCGAGCATGTGGCGGCGGGTCGCGGGAGAACGAAGCCCGCTACTTTTCCGGATTCTTTCTCTCGATCGATTTGATCTGGATCCCCTTGATTCCGCCTCGGACGACCGGAGTTCCCGTCAGCGTAGCCGGGACGTCGGCCAGCCCCGCGACCTTCTCCTTGACCGAGAAGGGCTTTTCATCGAAGAGGACGTAGAGCGTTCCGTCATCGGTCAGGAAACCGGCGGGAACTCCGCGCGCGATGCAGGCGTTGGCGCAGGCCGTGTGCTTCGCGTCGTGAATCCCGTGCGTGACGTAGCAATGCATGTCGACGACGGTGCCGGTGAGCGAGACGTCGGCGGCCTTCTCCTCGGCGGCCATCAGGCGGCTGCCCACGATCAGGGCGATGACGATGAGGAGCGCGATCGCGATGAAGAGCAGATTCTTTTTCATGGCTTCCCTCCTTTTCCTGACTCTCACGCTACCGACGAAAAGACCGTCAGGCATGTGCCGGAGGTCACGGCGAAAACGGATCGCCGCCGACAGGGCTGTCCATGACTTCCGGCAGGGGTCGAGCCGACAGCCTGCGCCTATACTCGGTTCCTTCCGCCATGACGTCCCGCGACGACCTCCGCCGATTGCTGCGCTGGGGCGGATTCGCGATCTGGGCGGTCGTGGGAGTCCCGATTCTCCTCTTCCAGCTCGGCGCCCCATCCCGCACGCCTCTCTCGGCGCCGTTCTTTGCATGGGCGGCCTCCTTCGCGCTCTTCGGCATTGCCCTGGCCTTGAATACTTCCCGGCGCCATCACCTCGATCGCGCCGGGTCCCTTGCTCTGGCGGCCGGCCAGGCGGCCGCGGCGTTTTCTCTCATGGCACTGCCTCCCTGCTTCGGGTTGGAGGGGGCGTTGCTTGTGCTCGTCGCGTTTCAGCTCGGAGGCCTTCTCTCGCGCCGCGCCGCCGTAGCCTGGCTGGTCGTGCAGAGCACCGGGCTGCTCGCCATCATGTGGCTTCACTGGGGGTGGCACTGGGGGATCGTGCTGGCGGGCGCCTATCTGCCGTTCCAGCTCATCGCGTACGCGACAACCCGTCTTCTTGCGCAGGAGACCCTCGCGCGCGAGCGCCTGACTGCGGCCAATGCCGAGCTCGAGGCGACACGAGAGCTTCTGGCCCAGAGCGCGCGGATTGCCGAGCGCTCCCGGATCGCTCGCGACCTCCACGATCTTCTGGGGCATCACTTGACGGCCCTCTCCTTGAACCTGGAGATCGCGAGCCACCTGACCGATGGCGACGCGCGTTCCCGAGTCGAGACGGCGCAGTCGGTGACGAAGCTCCTCCTGGGAGATGTGCGGGGAGTCGTGGGGGAGCTACGTCAGGAGGAGGGGCTCGACCTGCCGGCCGCCCTGCGCAAGCTCGCGGAAGGGATTCCGCGCCCGCGCATCCACGTTGGCATCTCGCCGTCGCTGGCCATTGACGATCCGCTGGCCGGTGAGGTTCTACTGCGTTGCGCGCAGGAGCTGGTGACGAACACCGTTCGGCACGCGCAGGCCGAAAACCTGTGGCTCGAGATCAGCCGCAACGGACAGGGCATCGAGATTCACGCCCGCGACGACGGCCGCGGCGCGGCGGCCATCCGGTCCGGAAATGGGCTGGCCGGGATGCGCGAGCGGATCGAGCAGCGCGGGGGCACGCTCTCGGTCGAGACGGCGCCGGGTCGCGGCTTTGCCGTGACGGCGGTCCTTCCTCTGACCGGTGCGGCATCATGATCCGAGTCGTGCTCGTCGAGGACCAGGCGCTGGTCCGCGAAGGGATCGTGGGCTTGCTCGCGCTCGAGCCGGAGATCGAGGTCGTCGCGACCGCCTGCGACGGAGAGGAAGCCCTCACGACGATTCCCGCGTCCGCCCCGGACGTCGTCCTGCTCGACATGCGGCTGCCTCGGCTCTCGGGACTCGAGGTCGTGCGCCGCCTCGCCCAGTCCGGACGGCTCCCGCCCACCATCATCCTGACGACGTTTGATGACGATTCCTTAGTCGTGGAAGGCTTGCGCGCTGGAGCCCGCGGCTATCTCTTGAAGGACGTGACGCTCGCGGAGCTGGTCCAGGCGATCCGCCTCGTGGCAACGGGGGGCACGGTCGTCGAGCCGGTGATCTCGCAGCGCGTGGTCCGCGGCGTCGAGGCGCCCGAGCCCGTCTTCGATCACCTCGATCCTCCCGACCCGCTGACGGCCCGCGAGATCGAAATCCTGCGGCTCATGACGGGCGGCTACAGCAATCGCGAAATCGCCCGCGCCTTGAAGGTCGCGGAGGGAACTGTCAAGAACCACGTCTCAAGCATCCTCTCGAAGCTCGGCGTGCGCGACCGGACCCGCGCCGTCCTTCAAGCCCTCCGCGCGGGGTATTTGTAGAGCGGCGTTTCTCTTGTCATTCCGAGGAGCGCAGCGTCTTCTCTTGTCATTCCGAGGAGCGGAGCGACGAGGAATCTGCCCTGTGGCAGCGACCGGAGCAGATCCTCCGCTTCGCTCAGGATGACAACTTCGCTTCGCTCAGGATGACGATTTCCTCTCCGTCATTCCGAGGAGCGGAGCGACGAGGAATCTGCCCCCGTGGAGTTCCGTTGTTAGCAGATCCCTCGCTTCGCTCGGGATGACAGAGAACGGGACTCTGGCTGTGAGCTGTGAGCTGTCAGCTATGAACTAAGCTTCTCGGCAAACTACTTCCGAATTTCCGCCAGCGCCTTCTCGGTCTCGGCGAGCAGGGCCTCGGGGCCGACGGGGGAGCCGGTCGCTTGCACCATCCAGAGGTCGGGCGTGATGTTGCCGAGCTTGGCCATCCGCTCGAACTCGGGGCCGATCGAGCCGGCCTTCTCCATCTGCCGCTCGATCTGGAACGCGATCATGTGCCCGAGCGGATAGTCGGGCAGGTAGAGGAAGGAATCGATCATGTGCGAATAGACCGCCAGCAGGACGACGTCCTTCTTCCCGAAGACGGGAGCGTAGAAGCGGTTCCAAACGTCTCGCGCGATCGAGAGCGTGGCTTCCCGAAGCTCCGCGGGCTTCGCCTCCGGGTGGTCGTACATCCAATGCCAGACACCCATGTCCACGAGCGCCACGCCCGCGATCTCGTAGGTGCCCCAGAAGTCGTTCAAGGTCTTGAGCGCCCGGGCCTGGGCGTCCGGGGAAGAGAGCCCGAGCAGCTCCAGGTCGTGGCCCTGGAACACGAAGGCGAGCGCTTCGGTAAACGCCGTGTTGGGCACGCCCGCGAGCAGGGTCGAATCGATGTCGTAGAGCGAAAAGGTCTGCTCGACGTTGTGCCCCATCTCGTGCACGGCGATGTTGAAGCCCTTGTAGTTCATCCCCTCTTTCTCGACCCGCGTGCGCAGATGGGCGTTGTCTCCGCGCCGCGCGGCGCCCATCGCGTGCCCGGAGCCGCGCGCGGGATCGACCACGATGTGCGAGGCGAGATAACGGGCTCGTTCGGCGGAGAAGCCGAGCTTCTCGAGCAGGTTGGGAATGTCCTTCTGGTAAGCCTCGGGAGTCGGGTACTTCTTGCGCACCGCGGCGTCGAGCTGTGCCTCGGTGTAGGCGCCTCGGGGCTTGAAGCCGGAGTACCAGATATCAAACGGCTCGAGCCGGCGCCCGAGGCGCTTCTCGATCAGCTTCGCGACTCGGGGCACGAGAGGCGAGGAGAGGACCTGCTCGAGCATCCGGCGAAAGCGCTCTTCCGGAATCTGCCGGTTCTCTTCGAAGCGCCTGGCGATCATGGTGGGCGCGGTCGGCGAGTAGGGGTCCGCCCGGCGCGCCGCTCGGAAAGTGGAAAGCAGCATCGCATAGCGGGTATCCGGCTCCTTGCCTCCGAGCGGCGTGTCGGGTGACAGCCGCCTTTCCGCGTCGGAGTCTCGCGCCGCGGCCGGGCGAACGTGGTTCGTATCTGGGTTCCAGTCCACGCCCGGGTTGTTGACGACGGCGGCGGGGATCGTCTGAGTGGCGATCCGCTCGAAGACACGGGCGATCGTTCGCTGCTTGGCAAGCCCTTCGGGGTCCGCGTAATCCGCCTTGATCTCGTCGCGCAAGTTCCAGTGGGAGAGCAGGCGCAGCTTCGGCGGGAAGAGCCGCTTGCCGCCGCCGTCGACTAAATGGTGCATCCAGATGTTGTATTCCGCGATGTACTGACTCGCTTCGGCGGCGGCCTTGCCTATCGCGAGGTTGACCTCCGCGGGGATGCGCTTGGAAAACCGCTCGGCCAACCGCGTTTCCGCCCACTGACGGCGCGACCAGGTCTGCCCCTGCGCGATGCGTTCGGGCAGACTCGTCAGAGGGAAGTTCAACAGAACGGTGAACGCGAACTTGTTGGCGAAGAAGTCGTCCACGACGTGGGCGGACGGGTCGTAGCCGGCCAGGGCCTCATCGAAGGGATACACCGGGCCCAGATCCAGATCCGACTGACGACGGAAGTCCCGATTGATCTCGAGCATGTGCCCGTCCAGGGACTCCATCGCGAACTCGCATCGAGAGAAGAGCGCCTCCCGAACCGCGTCCTCGCCGGCGAAATTCGCGCGCGCGAAGGTTTCGAACGCGGCGGAGTCGCCATCCTCCGGGCGCCAGAACTGGGCAACCTGCTTCAAGCCGCGCGACAGGCGCGGCCGCACGGCCTCGCCGTAGCGCGCCGTCAACTCCTTTTCGAGACGAGCGATCGCCTCATTCATCGCGTTCTCCCCGGCGGCGCCGGCCGCACTCGCGACGATCCAGAATGCGAGCGAAGCCGCCGCAAGGCCGCGAAATCCCCTGCCAAACACCGTCATGGCAACTCCCGTGCGGAGTCTATCCGGGGTAACGGAATCTCCGCGATGGCAGAGGAGAAGGGTTCAATTTCCTACGGTGGTGACGCCGCTGGTGGCCGGCGGTATCTGTAGTGACAACCGCATTGCTCGCTTGCGCCTTATTCGAAGTATCCGCTGACGTCGATGACGAGGTGAGTCGAACCCCCGCCCGCAACCACCGGCAAAACCCCCAATGCGCCCCCGAGCGGAAGCGCTACGACGGCATTGTTGGCGCGAGTCTGACCGGCGCGGAAGTTCAAGGCGCTCGTCGGCGGTTGAAAAGATCCGGCCGGGTACGGGGTCAAATGGCCCTGACCGGTGGGTGAAACCACTGTGAGGTTGAGAACGACCGCCGCTGCCGAGTTGGGGACGCCACACTTTCCGAAAATCGTGAAATCCGCCTCTTGAGACGAAGTGAGCGCTGACCCTTCGCGCGTGTCCACCAAACGACATGGCGTGACCGTATAGAAGGAGCCGGTCCGGCACGCGGCCGGCTGCTTCAAGAGGGCGCCGCCCGTGTCGAGGTCGTCCCACGTCCCCTTTCGACGGTCGTCCCAGACCGCAAGAAGGCCGCCGAACTCGGCAGACCAGGCGATCCCTTCGAGAAACTGGCCGTCCCTGGCCTTTGTGAGGATCGTGGTGTCCGTCAGCGTCCCGTCCGATGCGTAGGTTGCGAGGACCACGTCCATCTCGAAGCTCGCCGGTATGTTTTGATGAGTCCAGGCTAGTCGCAGTGCGTCGCCGTCGTGAAAACCAAACGAGCCGTAATCCAGCGCTGAGGAGCCCGGATCGGACACTTCGACACCGGCCTCCGACCAGACGTGCGTGCCGTCAGCCCCGAGCCGGAAAAGCAGGAGCCGGTTATGCGTTTCGCTCACGCTCTCGAAGACAACGACGAAGGCTCCGCCGTCTCCCGTCGCGATCGTCTGATCGTGCTGCTGATGGCCATTGGCGCCGGTGACGACTGCACCCTCTCCCCAAAGCAAGTCTCCCGCGCCGGACACGCGCTGTGCCATCACATCCAGATGGAAGTCGGAGGTCCCGGTCCAGTCATCGAATGCCAGAACCGCGCCCCCGCCACCGTCTGCTACTACCTGATGCATGAAATAGGTGTAGCTGTTACTGGGCGCCAGGTTCGTCGTTCTCACGACCTTGGGGCTCGCTCCCCAAAGCGGAACACCGTCGCCCGAAAGGCGCTGGCCTTCCATGAGCATCGGATCCAAGCTTGGAGTGAAGGGATCTCGCTGGTTGCGCCAGAATAGCAATATCCCGCCCGAGCCATCATCGAGGCCTCGCGGCAAGACACGAAGATCCGAGGGGCTTCCGCCGCCGGAGGCCGATCGGCCGACGGCGGACCAGAGACGAGCGCCGGAATCGTCAAACCGCTGACAGCGGATGTCGTTACCAACAGGGTTCCAGAACTCAAAACAGGCGAAGACGCCCCCGGTCGGATTGGGAATGAGAAACGGGGTGGCCGCCCACTGCGTGGGAGCGTCGTCGACTACGGGAATTCCCTCCCCCGGCCACCGCGCCTGACCAAGCGTGTCAAAGTATTGAACCACGACGGCATGGTAGGCGAACTCGAAGGCGACATAGGCTCCCCCGACCGCCGCCGCGACGATCACCGGGTTGAAATGATCGCTAGCGGCACCGGTGATGAATCGGCCACCCGGCGGAAAAACGAAATGCCCTTGACTGTCCAGCCACTGCATTCGAATTGCGCGCTGTCCGACGGTGTCTTCCATCCATACGGTCCCAAACCCGCTGCCGGCGAGCGCCGTTACGGACTGCTGAAGCTGACCGAACTGCTCGTCCCGCTCGGTTTGCCCAAACGCAAGCTCGTCCTTGATCGCGCACGAGATAGTTTTCCGCAGAGTGCTGACAGGCTGTGGAACCCGAACCGCGATACGGTCATCAGCCGAAGCCGCAGTCGCGACTGCAGCAATCAGGAGACACGCAATTGCCGTTGCCGGCGCGGTGGCCGACTGTCGGCCGTCTGGATCAGCGCATGGGTGCAACGGTCTCATAGACTACGTCCCATGCCGCCCACGTTCTGGTTCACGCGACCCCTGCCGCTTAGGAACAGCTTCGTCTTTTATCGGGCCCGCGCTAGCCAGACTCCGGCAGCCGCAAGAGCGGCCACGAGCAGAAGCTTCGCCAGATCGTTCAGGACCGGAACCGGCGTGCTCGCCGACCCGGTAACTGTGATCGTCAGGGTTCCAGCCAGACCCCGCACAGGATCCGTTGCAGTGATCGTCTGAGCGCCGACGGTATTCAGGATCACAGTGAACTCCTTGCCCCCGCCGTCGGTCGGCGTGAACGTGTAACTGGTCGGCAAAACGGCACGACTGTCGCTGCTCGAGAAGAAGACGGTGCCGGTATACATCCCGTCCCTCGAGTTCGCAGCGTCGAGAGCGGCGACGAAGAGTTCGAAGCTCACGCCGGACTGAACCGAAGTTGGCGGAGGTGGATTCCCCGGGCACGCCATTATCAAACAGGGATCGTTCGACACGACGATGCGCACTGCCGGATCGGCGCTCCCTTCTGGAGCCAAGCAAACGAGACACAGGAATGTGAAGCTTAACCCGACTTGTAGGATCCGTTGTTTCCCCTGATTCCGACCCTCCTTGGCAGAATGACCATCCACTTGGTCGCGACGATCCCCGTCGCTATTTCCGGATGCACTTGACCGTCGAATCATTGGAAGTACCCATTGACGTCGAGGAGCATATCTGTTCCGGAAACGCCGGACTCGATGACGAGGTTTCCCTGCGTGTCCAGGGTAACGATCGCGTTGTTGGCTCTTGTTTGCCCTCCGCGATAATTGAGTGTTGACACGGACGGTGAGCCGATGTTCGCCGGATAGGCCTTCAAAAATCCTTGCCCGGAAGCTGCAACCACCGCGAGGTTCACCGATACCGCCTTCGCAGTATTCGGCACTCCACACTGACCGCGGATAGGGAAGGTCCGCGCACCGCCCGCGACCAGAGCGGGCGCACCATAGGTTCCCGTCGGCCCTCGCGTATCAACGATCCGACAAGGAGTCAGCGTGTAGAACATCGAGGGGCTGGCGGTAACCGTGACGTTTATCAGCGTCGAAGCCCCACCGAAGAAGTGGGCCGGCTCTTCGAGCATCTGCCACTGGAGCGGATATGGCCCGGCCGCGTATGGAGCCGTGACGTTCAACGAAAACGCTTTCGACCCCGGATTGCTGATCACCTCGCCGGGGCCCAGGTAGAGCCGGGAACCCCACGGGGACAGACCTCCTGACGGCAGGTTACCCAGCCGATAGAGCTCGATTGGCCCCTCCGACCAATCCGTATTTCCCGCGTTCTGGAATGTGAACGACGCCTGATAATTCGCGCCTGCGGCAACGGATGAGGGCACGGTCTGGCTCAGGAAGGCGGCGTTGTTCTGGTATGCGACGGCGTTCTCGATGAAGAGAGCGAAATTCTGCTGGTTCGTCACCTGGGACCAGACGTTGATCCCATCTTTTTGTAGCGTCTTCGCAAACACCTCCACCGAGAAGTGGTCTGTGTTTCCAGCGTCGGCGTAGGTAAAGACGACTTGCTCCACGTTATCCCTATTGTTGGAGACTCCGCCGCCCCCCGGGTTTCTAACGTTTGACCGGCCGGTGGCGGGATTGAAGTCGTTTCCGAGCGCGTACTTCCCGTTTCCGACTCCGAGCATTCGAACGGTCAAATCGAGGTCGTTCACAAGAGTGGGGCCGTACCGTTGGCTCGGATCCGCCGGGGCATCCGTCCAAACCAAGGTCACCCGCACGGGCTTGCTCGTGTCCTTGATTCGGTAGCCCGTGCTAGGACCGCCGGGTAGGTACACGATCTGCCCGGGAACCGTCAGTAGTGTGTTTGCTTCCTCGTTGTTCCACGAATAGCGGCCGTCTGTCGCGAACGCCCTCGTAAGGTCGGCTTTACCCCAACCCTGCGAAGGGTCGGGAGGACGGCCAGTTCCGCTGAGATCATAGGCCAGCGTGATCTGCATCGCCTTCAGTAACGCGGGCACGGGGGCTGCGCCTGTCATATTCTTGAACCAAGTGTAGAGTAGCGCTCCAGCGCCGGCCGCCAGTGGAGCGCTAAATGATGTACCGCGAGTCCAATAGTGGGTTCCGCCATCGATTGTGATGCCAACCGGACCGCCGACCTGACATCCGCTGATCGTCTGCCTTGTCTCGGCGGACTCGATCGCGCTTGCAGGAGCCACGAGATCCGGTTTTATACGACCGTCATAATACGTTGGACCCATCGACTCGTTCGCCCAGATTTGATTGCCGTTGTCGGAATAGGTCCCCTTCGTCGCGGGTGGAGTAAACGGCGGATCAGGGTACGTGTTTGGGTTGAAGTTCTCGCTCCCACCGACACCAATAACATTTTTTGCAGTGGCCCAATTTGAGACGTGACTCTGGTTGTACGGGCTCTCGTTGTTGCCCCCTGAAAAGTAGATCGTCATCGGCGGTCCGCCATTCTGGCCCGTCGCCGAGCGGACGAGCTTGTCGAAGGTCGCCGCATCAGCGGAATAGCTTATGTCGGTGTCGTCGTTAAATGAGTTACTCGTGATCGAAACGCCTCTGGAGGCCAGGTCGCCGTAGATCCTTTCGAATGGCCGCAACGGGTCGTAGCCGGCCGGCGTTACACCGGGCAAGTAGCTGAATACTCTCCCGGCGATCAGCGGCATCTCAGGCACTATTCCGAGGCCCATCAGGTAGCTTCCGTCGCTTCCGGCGTCGCGGTTCTGTGTTGAGTAGAGGGAGCCGGCGTTTCCCGCGAGGACGCCGGCCACGAAAGTGCCATGACCGTAGCAATCGGCGTTCGAACCCCCGACGTTGTTAGTGTAATTGAGCGGAGATACGAAGCTATTTCCGGCACTATCCTTGAAGTCCGGATGCACATTTACGGGATCGCCGATATCGAACCCCGTGTCGAGGATCGCCATCTTCACGGCGGTCTTGTAGCAGGCGGTGCCTGGGCAGGGTCCGACTTTGGATGCTATCCACTGGCGGCTGTCACCGAGGGCCGGCGCAAGGACACCGCCGGCGTTACTCACCAGCGTGTCGCCCAGCGTTAAGTGTGCTTCGCGCTGGCCGCTCGGCGTTGGCTGCCGGTACAGGTCCATCGAGAGGACCGCGGGCAACGAAGCGAGCTGGGGCACGACGGCGACCGGCAGAGTCAGCCGGTAGTGGGTCCGATCGCCGCTCGGGTCTACCGGTGCAAGACGCGCGATGGTGCTCGACTCGAGCAGCGCGACGGCCTCGGCTGCTTCGGGGACGTTGGCGACCGACACGGTCACGTCCTCAATAAGGGCGGGGGTGTTTCGGAGCCGGCCGCTCACCTTGTGGAAGGGCTGGTGTAGACGAAGAATCTGCACGGGTAACCGGTCCGCGAACCGCTTCAATATGTCCGAATCCCCGAGCACAACATAGCCATTCTGCGGAATGTACTCCAGAACCGTAACTCCGGCGGCCCGCATGTCGTCCAGCCATTCCGAGCGCGGGGCCGTGGCGAACTGCAGGACGAAGGCATCCCGGGCCGGCGGGCGCAGTGCGACCCGCCGCTCCCAGAGACTGGGATACGAGGGCTCCGGCTCACGCGCGTCGACCGGTATGTCCCCGAATTGGAGCAGGTCCAGCTCGTTTCGCAGCTCCACGACGTCCGCAATGTCACTCAGGATTTGCGGCGACGCGGAGGCGTTCGGGAGGGCTACCTGCAGTATCAGGAAGTTGTCTCGATCATCGACGATGTCGGCACCGATAGCGCGTAGCCGCTGGACCAGGACCTCTTGGATAGGCGAGGTCCGCAGCTTCTTCCGGACGTAGACCTTGACGGTACCGGGTTTCGCAATCCAGGTCGCGTCGGTCAAAGAGGGCCACAGAAGCGCAAACAGCATCAGGAAACTTGCATATCGTCTCATGACATCACCCTCTCAAAGGATGTCGGTGTTGGCAGTAACCCCTACTGGAAATACCCGGTGACGTCGAGGATGACGTGTGCGGTCCCGCCAGAGACGGCCGTGCCGTAGATCACCGAAATGTTGTAGTACAGATCCGTCGTCAGGGGCACGATGGCCCCGTTGGCAATCGCAGGCTCCCCGGCCGACGCGTTGATCGTCGACACCAGCGGCGGCGGCGTCAGGTACGGCCAGATCGACAGAAACCCGTCGAGACTTGGCTGCACCAGGGTCACGTTCAACACTGCAGCCTTCGCCGTCGATGGCACCCCACACGCCGCGGGAGCCACGTCAATCGGAAAACTCCGTGTGGTCCCAGACATCAACGCCGGGCCGCTGGTGACTCCGTCGGGCTGCTGCCGCGTATCCACAATCCGACACGGCGTCACCGAGTAGAACTGATACGGACCTCCGGCTTGCACTGCGGCTGCAGATCCCAGTGCGAGCACACTGCATAGGCTCAACCGGGCGAGTGGCATTTTCCTCATGATCGACCCCTTCCTTTTCCGCCGACGTGCGTTGCCCGATGAGGGCTGGAACAAAACTGCTGTGACACGGGAGCACGCTATTGCGCCGGAGCCACCAGCAGAACTAGCCGAGCGGCTAGTTCTGGTCTAGGTTTCGGTTAGGTGCGAATCGCACTTGACGCACGGCCCAGAGGACGAACAGCGAGAGATCTAGATCGGCCCGCGCGTCACGAGCTCTTGGAGCTGGTGTCGGTTGGCGTAGTGAGTCTTCTGCAGCAGATGGCCGATGTGAAATTTCACAGTCGCTACGCTGACATCGAGCAAGCTTGCGATCTCTTTGTTCGTCAGCTCGTCACGAAGAGCGCTGAGGACTCGACGTTCAGTACGTGTGAAGCTGAACTCGGCCGTCGCAGCTGCGGATTTCGGCGGAGGTTCGTTCAAGCCCCGCATGGCTTTTGCCAAGAGGTTTCGTGGTGCCCAGAGGTTGCCTCGTCGAATCGCCTCGATTGCCCGCAGGATCAGGGCAGGCTCGCTGTTGAAGTGGAGAACCCCTAGGGCGCCGGCTCGGAGGCAAGGCTCGACATAGCTGTAGCGGAGTTCCGGGACGAAGACCACGATGTCAACATCGGGGGACTGGCTGTGCAGCCGGAGGAATGCCTCGGGAATGTCCCGCCAGGGCCGGGGCGCGTCGGCAATCACGAGCTGGGGGCGTCGTCCTCCGACCTCGAAGCCTTCCCTGGTGAGAAAAGCCTCGATTCCTTGCTTACGCCAGCGATCCTCGATGGCGAGCGCGATCCGGGCTCTGTTCGTTGGCGCCCGTGCGTTGTTCCGCGGATCCTCTGCTCGGGGCATGTTGGGTTCCTTCCCCAGCCTCCCTTGATACGGAGTGGCTCCATCTATAGAAGTGGCTTTGAGGACGGGTTTCTTGGACACGTCGGGAAAAAAAAGTGGAGCTGTCCTCAGCGGGAGACGAAGTGAGATGGCCAGGAATCCGAGCGATTGCTCGGCTAACGACGAGCTCGAGCGAGCCGGGCGCTTGACGATTCGAGATCAACCCTCTCGACGAGATCAACATTTTCCGCCGGTGTCAAAATCGCCGGTTGTGACGGCCGAGAATAAAGATGCTCAGCTCGAGCTCTTCGAGGGCGGAGCGCGCGCGGGCACCCGCGCCCAGCGCCAGGACACCGAGCTTCTCAAACGCGTCGAGCGCGAGCACGCGGAGAGCAGGGCGATCGCGGCTAGGCTGCCTGCGGGCGTCTCTTTCGGGACCAGCTCCTGGAGCTTTCCGGAGTGGGCGGGTGTCGTCTACTCCCGCCGAGGCTCGCAGGCGGAGCTGGCCCGAGACGGCCTGCGCGAGTACGCGAGGCATCCGCTGTTGACGACCGTCGGAATCGACCGCAGTTTCTATGCGCCGATCCCGAAGGCCGACCTCGAACGCTATGGCTCGCAGCTACCTGCGGGTTTTCCTTGCGTTGCGAAAGCGCCGGCCGCCGTCGTCGAGACGACCAGCCGGTCGCGAAGCGGCGGTCGCGAGAGGAACCAAGATTTTCTGAGTGCGACACGGTTCATCGATGAGCTCGTGGCGCCGTTTGCGGAATCCTTCCGGGAGCACACGGGGCCGTTTCTCCTCCAGTTTCCGCCGGCGCCGCCCGAGCATCGTCTCGCGCCGCGGGAGTTCGCCGAGAAGCTCGAGCAGTTTCTCGGTGCCCTTCCTCGCGACTTCTCTTACGCCGTCGACCTGCGAGACGCGACGCTTTTGACGGACGACTATCGGCGCGCTCTCGCGGCGCACAAGGCGGCCCACGTCTACAACTTCGCGACCGCGATGCCGATGCCGGCCGATCAGGAACGAGTCGTGCCTCTCGAGCAGGCGTCTTTCGCCCTCGTGCGCCTTCTTCTTCCGCCCGGCAGCACCTACGACGGGCGCCGCGAGGAGCTGCGCCCGTTCGATCGGGTCTCCTCGCCGCAGCCGGAGATGCGGCGGCAGGTTCTCGGTCTGCTCCGGCTCGCCGTCGAGCGGCACGTCCCCATCTCCATTCTGGTGAACAACAAGGCCGAAGGGTGCTCGCCGCTCACGATCCGCGCGCTCGCGGATCTATTAGCCGGAGAAGGTCTAAAGTCTAAAGTCTAAAGTTCGGTATCCAATCTTTCCTTAGACCTTAGACCTTAGACCTCAGAGTTTCACCCGCCGAGTGACGATCGTCACATCGCCCTGCTGGCTTGGCGCAGCCTCCGGTCCCCGCGCTCGAAGCAAAGGCTCCGCCGCGGTTGGAAGACCGGCCGATCGGTCTCCGGCGTAGACCTCGAAGCGACCCGGACCGCCCTCGAGCGTGAACTCAACTCCCTCCGAGGGCGTTGTGAGGCAAGTGATCAGGCGCCATCCGCTCTGGAAGGAAACGATGCGAGGGTTGATCGAGGCGAGCGCCTCTCCTGCGACCCGGACCGACTGAATCTGGGCGGAGGGAGAGATCGCGAGGAAGACAGCGGGCGCTCCGCGAGGCGAGCGCAGATTCAGGCGGATGCGGCGCGTGGAACCGTCTCGCGAATCCTCGAGAATGGTGCTCGAGGGAGCTTGTAGAGAGGCGCCCGGCGCGTCCGCCGCAAATGCGCCGGGCCCTCCAGACCAGGGAAAGGCCCGGACAGGTGCTGCCGAGAAGTTCGCGGCTCGAGCCAGACTCCAGCGCAGCCGTCCCGATTCCGCGTAAGCGAGCCACCTCGATCGCTGGGTGTCCGCGTCCTGAGAGAAGGCGATCGACATCCGTTCCGGCGAGTCGGCGGAGAAGGGTCTCGCGGCGGCGGCCAGGGCGAAGGAGACGAGAGCGCCGACCGAGAGCGCCGCCAGAACTCGCCGGCGCGAGTTCGCGGAGGCGGATGCGAAAGCAGGAGCCGCGGATGCCGCCCAGAGTCCTACGGAGGCCGCCGTCGCGACCGCGCCGATCGGGGATCCGAGGGCGGTGTCGAGAAACCAAGCGACCGGCAGCCAGAAGAAAGCCGCGGCGCAGGCGGGAGCCACGATCGCCAGCCTTTGCCATAAGAGGGATCGATTGGCGACGCCTGCCAGCGTTCCGGACACCGCCGCGACGGCCGCCGGGACGAAAAAGAGAAACGAGACGCCCGGCAGGCGCCACGCGAGAACCACCGCGAGGATCGCCCAGAGAAACCACAGCCCAGCCCAGAGACCCGCGCTGCCGGCGCGGCGGGCGAGGCAGGACGCGACGAGCCAGGCGCCCAGAAGAGCGAGACACCAGACGGCGGCGCGCATCCAGAAGGGATTCGCGATCCACGGAGTCGGCAGCGCGCCAATCCGGCGTAGGACGAAGGTGACGGCGAATCCCACGCCGCCGGAGAGAAGCGGAATCGCCGCTGCGGCGAGGAGGCCGAGCAAGACGGAACCCGGCGAGGCTCTCTCCTCGGAACGCCGCAGCGCCAGCGCGATCGCGAGGAGCACGAGCGTGGCGACGGCGAGCGGCAGGGCCGCGCTCTCGGGCCAGCGGACGATTCGAGCCCCGAAAAGATCGAAGAACACGGCGTCGCCGGCGGGCGGCTGCGAGAGATCGGCGCCGGCGAACGAGCGCGCCATCGCGAGGGCGTTGTCTCCATGGTGCTGCAGCGTCGAGAGAGACGCGTGCGCCAGATCATCGCGAGAGGTGTGATACCGAGTCACCCCTTCGACTGCCGCGAAGTTGACTCCCGCGAGGCCATGAGCCCGGAAGACCGTCAGATTCGTATCGTTGGGAAGAAATTGGTACACGGTGTAAAAGAGAGAGCTCGTGACTGGGCGCGCCAGCGCGCGGGCGGCGAGGTCGACCAGCCACCGATTGCCGGTGCTCGTCTCGAAAAGGTAGCTCGTCCCCGACGTGCCTCGGTTCTCCAGATTGACGATGGTGGCGATCGACCGCTGCCCGAGCTCGGGTCGGAAGAAGGCTTCCGCTCCGATCAATCCGGCTTCCTCTCCTTCGTCGAACAAAAAGAGCACCGGATTGCCGCGCGCCGGCTCCGTCTTGAAGATTCGCGCGATCTCGAGAAGCGCGGCGACGCCCATTCCGTCGTCGGAGGCGCCCGGGCCCGCGCCGACCGAGTCGTAGTGCGCGCAGAGCAGGACGGCTTTGCCGTTCCGACTCCCCGGCAATGTCGCGACCACGTTGCGCACGGTGGCGCAGGAACCCGCGTGACCGCAGGCGAAGGCTGTCTCGACCGTCGGCTCGTAGCCCAGCCTTCGCAGCTCGCCCACGATGCGCTCCCGAACGCGAGAGTTCGCTTCGCTTCCCACGGGGTGGGGCGCGCCGTCGCCGAGGAGCCGGCCCAAAAGCTCGAGCGCCCGCCGCGCCGAGAACTCTGAAGGAGGAGCGTTCGCCGGTTTCGGAGCGGGGGGCTCGTGACCGGCGATCGTGATGCCGGTCAGGAGAGCCGAGAAAAGAACCGTCGAGAGAAACGCCGCCTTTCCGCCGCTCTCCGAGCTCAAGCCGCGCGCCCAGCAGGAAGCGCGCGAAGGCTCACGGCTTCGCGGTCTTCACAGCGCGGTCGCTCCCGACTTTGCGAGGGACCCGATCATTCGATCGAAGTCTGCTTGAGCCTTCGAGATCGTCGCGGCCGGTCCCGTGCATTTGAAGAAGACCATTCCGTTCGGGGCCTCGACGATCGCGCCGAGTAGTCTGTAGCCGGGCTTCTTTCCCTGGGACTGCATCATGGGGCCGCCCGGCGCGAGGTACGTGCCGGCCACATCGACCAGATGCACCTTGAAGCCGGCGACGGTCTTTTCCGACTTCTTGGGAGGCGCGCCACCTTCGAACTGCGAAACCCAGCGGTTGAGGTTTTCCTCGACGCCGCCTCCCTGGCCGCTGCCGAAGAAGAAGACCCCGCATTCCCCCGCCTCCGCCCCGGCCGCGGCCGGGATCGCGTAGGTCGCCACCCGCATGGGGCGTCCGGCCTCGAGCTTCCAGGTAGCCGGAACCGTCCATTTGACTCCCGCCGCCGTGCCTTCCAGCGCGAGAGCCGCAGCGGCGCAGGCGAGGAAACCCACCGAGAACGCCTTCACTCGTTTCATGGAACCCTCCGGAATGATGAGGATACCGCTACGCGGTCGGACGCAGGAGGACCTTCCGGACTCCGGGTTTTCCCGCAAGCGCGAGGGCTCTAGGCGCCCGCGAGAGCGGAAGCTCGGCAGACAGAAGGCCTGCGACGTCCACCTTGCCCCGCCCCAGGAGATCCAGCGCCGGCTCGAACCGGCCGCAGCGGCTGCCGACGATCGTGATCTCGTTGACGACGACGGGCGCCGCGTCGAAGCTGGCCGGCGCGTGATGGGTCGACTTCCAGACGATCGTGCCGCGCGGTGCGGCGAGCTCGATTGCGCGCGGCATCCCCGCGGGAGATCCGGTCGCTTCCACGACCAGGTCGAAGGAGCGCGGGCGAGCTCGGCTCTTGCGGGAGAGGCGCGTGACGTCGGCTCCGGCGTTCTCCAGGACGGCGGCGCAGAGGGTCCCGAGCTTCCCGACGCCGAGCACCGCGGCGCGGGTCTTTCGGGTCACGGGCACCTGCTCGAGGATCTCGCAGGCAGCGGCCAGCGGCTCGACGAAGACAGCTGCTTCGTCGGCAATGTGGGAAGGTACAATATATAAATTGTCTTCCGGAAGAGTCAGGTATTCCGCGTGAGCGCCCGGGTGCTTCACGATCCCCAGCACCGTCCGCTTCGGGCAGTGGCGGCCGAGCCCCCTCCGGCACCACGCGCACCGGCGGCAGGTGAGGTTGATCTCGCCGACCACCCGTTTGCCGAGGAACGGGGAGGACGCCGGCCCCTCGACGACCCCGACGAACTCGTGACCCGGGATTCCGGAGAAGCCGTGGTAACCGCGGAGCAACTCCAGGTCCGTGTTGCAGATCCCCGAGAGGATCACCCGCACGAGAGCCTCGTTCCGCCGCGGAATGGGCCGCCGAGCCTCTCCGACATGAGCCCGACCCCGCTCGAACAGAAGCGCTTGCACGCAGGAATGCTATCCGACCGAAACGCTCCGCCAGCCGGCGCGGGTTCTTGGGTCTAGAATCGCGCCCTAAATAAGAGGAGGAGGAACACCATGAGGAATCCCAGACTCGCGATTCTTGCAGCGTCCGGTCTCTTGTTGGCGGTCCTGGCCGCGCCGGCGCAGGAGAAGAAGGCGGCCGAAAAGAAGGCCGCGGCCCCGGAGAAAAAGATGGAGGCGCCCAAACCCGGTCCGGAGGTCAAGAGGCTCTCGTATTTCGTCGGGACCTGGAAGACGGACGGGGACATCAAGCAGAACCCGATGATGCCGGCCGGCAAGATGACCTCGGCGGACAAGGGCGAGTGGTTCCCCGGCGGCTTCCATGTCGTGATCCACTCGACCGGCAAGTCGCCGATGGGGCCGTCGCACGGCCTCGGGATCCTTGCCTACGACGCGGAGAACAAGGTCTACACGTACTACGGCATCGACAACTCGGGCTTTGCGACGTTGAGCAAGGGAAACGTCGACGGAAAGAATTGGGTCTTTACGGACGAGTCGAAGATGGGGGGCAAGACTTACCACGGCCGCTATTCGATGACCGAGGATTCGCCGACGTCGTATAGCTTCAAATACGAGATGTCCGAGGACGGAAACAACTGGGCGCTCATCATGGAAGGAAAGTCGAGTAAGGCGGCAGCAGCGGCGAAGATGTAGCGGAAGGAAACGGGGGTTGGGGGGGTGGCGATAGGTCCCCCCCTTACCCTGCTCTCTCCCGAGGGGAGAGGGAGTGGATGTTGGCGATAGTTTCCCGCTCACCGCGCCCCTCTTCCGTCGCTTCCGCTTCCTCGGGACCTGCGCCCTGCGGGCGCACCGGCTCGCGGCTCGCCCAAAGGGGCTCGACCGCGAGCCTGGTCCCTCGCGCGCTCACGCTCCCGCGGCGCGCGCCTCCTCCCCTCTGGGAGACTTCGCGCGCC
>Ga0070698_100000122_pt1 | contig 67115 bp, 49 predicted proteins | sample KBSK1502metaG_FD_65477 | JGI IMG/M metagenome (GOLD analysis project Ga0070698, IMG submission 65477) | Corn, switchgrass and miscanthus rhizosphere microbial communities from Kellogg Biological Station, Michigan, USA - KBS K1-50-2 metaG | ecosystem: Host-associated > Plants > Roots >... | reverse complement strand
ACCGCCGGCCGCTACGGACTGGCGGTGATCTCGGGGTACCAGAGCGAGCTGCCGCCGGACGCCCATGAAGACGACAACTCGTGCAACGCCGCCGACGCGCGAGGCACGATGCAGGCGCCGTTTCGCGACACGCTGACGATCGAGAACCCGCACGACGTCGACTGGATCAGGTTCCACTACACCAGCGGCGCACTCGGGACGAGCGCCCAGTTTCGGCTGCACGCACTTCCGGGGACCAACCCGGATTCCTTGAAAGACCTCGACCTGTACGTCATGAACGTACCGGCGCCTGGCGATACCGCGGTGAAGCTCGTGCTTGCCGATACCGCGGCCGGCTCGGACGTCAATCGGACGATCTCGCTCGCGACCGGAGATTACTACTTGGTTGTCGTGGATTTTGCTGGCACGACCACGACCTACGAGCTCTGCGTCGGCACCGTCGACTTCCTGGGCGCAGGGTTCTGCAACACGTCTTTCCCGTCACCGCCTGCAGCGTCCAGCCGCGGTGCGCCCCTGCGCGTCAAGCGCCGCGTCGTCGGGCGCCCCGCTACCCCATTCCTGCCGAGCCGCCGATGACCAACGGCGTGCTCGCGTGCTTCCGCTGCCACACGCCGATCCCTGAGAACAGCAAGTTCTGCTCGACGTGCGGTGCCGACGTTTCGGGCGGAGACGGGCCCACCAGCACCAGCAGCGTGGACATCGTTCGTGAGCGGCTGCAGCGCATCATCGAGGGCAAGTACCGCATCGACCGCCTGCTGGGCAAGGGCGGAATGGGCCAGGTCTTCCTCGCCCACGACCTCACGCTCGAGCGCGAAGTGGCGATCAAAGTCCTGCCGCCCGATGTCGCTCAGGACGACCAGGTGGTGCGCCGCTTTCAGCAGGAAGCGAAGACCGCCGCCAAGCTCGACCACCCCAACATCATCCCCATCTACCGGGTCGAGAGCGAGGGCGGGCTCAACTACTTCGTAATGAAGTACATTGCGGGTACGTCGCTCGAGGACCTGCTCGAGAAGCACGAGCCCCTCGCCGTCCCCGACATCCAGCGAATTCTGTGGGAGGCCGCCTGCGCCTTGGGGCACGCCCACCAGCGCGGCGTCGTGCACCGCGACGTGAAGCCCGCGAACATCATGTTCGACCACGACGGCCGCGTCATGCTCACCGACTTCGGGATCTCGAAGGCGCTGCAGGCGGCGACCGGCTTCACGGCCACCGGCATGATCATCGGCACCCCGCACTACATGGCACCCGAGCAGGGAAAGGGGTCGGCCGTGGATGGCCGCGCCGACCAGTACTCGCTCGGGATCGTGGGCTACCGCATGATCACGGCCGAGTTGCCGTTCGGCGGCGACTCCGTCCATACCATCATCTACAAGCACATCTACGAGGAGCCGCCGCTCGCGAGCGCGAAGCGTCCCGGCATCCCCGGCGCCCTCACAGCGGCGATCTCGCGTGCGCTGTCCAAGGACCCGGACCTGCGGTTTCCGACCATGGAAGACTTCGCCACCGCGGTCTGGCCGGAGCAACCGGTCGCGTCGCCCGGGAAAGGGACGGGGAAGGGGCGCGGCCCGGCTCGCCCCCGTCCGGCGGCCACGGCCGACGCGCCTACCCAGATCACCGCGGCACCGACGAAGCCGCTTTCCCGCGCGCGCCCGAAGCGGTCGCGCGCCGGTGCGGTGATCGGGCTGGCGGTCGTCGCGGCCGCCGGGGTCGGAGGGTATCTCGTTCTGGGGCGCCAAGGGAGCGAGGAGCGGGGAGCGGTACCCTCCGTCGACACCGTGCGCATTCAGGACACGGTGCGCGTGCCCGTGCAAACGAACCCGCCTCCGACCCCGGCGCGCGCCAAGCCCCCCAAGGCCCGGCCCGCTACGCCGGCGTCAGAGCCGCAGGGCTTCCTCACCCTTGCCGCGGACCCGTTCGGCGAGGTGTACGTCGATGGCGTGGATGCCGGCCAGACGCCGTTGGTCGAATACGTCGTCAAGCCCGGGCGCCACACGATTCGCATCGAGCACGCGGGGTTCAAGACCGTGACCGAGACCGTGGTGGTCGACGCGAGTAACACGGTCCGCAAGCGCTACACGCTGCTCCCGGAGTGAGTCCCATGTCCCGCTACCTTGGTGCCGTCGTGTTGCTCGCGGGTCTTGCCCACCCGGCTGTGGGAACAGCCCAGGCCGCGCAGAACGCCACTCTGCGGCGCGCGCAGCAAGCCTACGACAACCTCGAGTATCGCCAGGTGCTGACGCTCGCGCAGGCCGCGCTGCGCGAGCGGCTCACGGGCGCCGAGCGCGCCCGCGCATACGAGCTGCTCGGCTTCACCTACGGTGCCATGGACTCGATCCTCAAGGCCGTGGACGCGTTCAAGCAGGTGGTGCTCCTCGACCCCGAGCGACAGCTCGATCCCAACCGCGTGTCGCCCAAGGCGTATAGCGCCTTCGACGTGGCGCTGCGGCAGGTGCTGCTGGTGCGTCAGCTGCGGGTCGACAGCGTCAGTTTCGTGGGTGGGCAGGGGGCCGTGCCCGTGCGGTTCACGGTCACGCAGCCGGCCCGCGTCGTGGCGCGCGCCATCGGCAGCGGGGCAACCGTCGTGATCGACTCGGGCGCGTGGAACGGGCAGGTGAACCTGCGCTGGTCCGCACGGCTGCCGGGCGGGGACCCGGTGCCGGCGGGTACCTATACACTCGTCGTCGACGCGCGCTTGGGTCAGAACACGTTTTCAGCGTCGCAGCCGATCCGCGTCAGTCACGGCCGTGTGGACACGCTGCCGTCCGTCACGAGCCTGCCGGGTTACCAATTCCTTCCCGAGACCGAGATTCCGCCCCAGAGCTGGCGTCCCGTGGGGCTCGCCTTCCTTTATACGGGTGGCGCGCTCGTCGGCACGCTCGGCCTCGAGAGCTCGAGCCTGGGCTCGAGCTCGAAGCGCGAGCTGGGGCTCGTGGGGGCAGCGGCGCTGGTGACGGGGTTCGTCATGATGCTCCGCAAGCCGGCAGCGCGACCTGCGCAGGCCAATATCCTGTACAATCACTTGCTGCGCGACCAAATCGCCCGCCGCAACCAGGACATCGCGAAGGAGAACGTGGCCCGGCGCCAGCAGCTGCAGGTCACGGTGGCCCCGGTGTCGCAAGTGACGCCCAAGTGACGCGCGCGGCTCTGGGCTCGCTGCTGCTCGCGCTCGCGCTGCGACCGGCGGCGGGCCAGCTGGTCACCGTCGGCCCACAGTTCGTGCTGGCCGATTATCGCGAAGTGGCCTCCGGACTGCGGTATCGCGGCAACGGGGTCGGCGGCGCGCTGTGGGCGCGCCGGGACAGGCTCTCCGTCGAGGCGGCCGTGGTGCGCCTGAGCTTCGATCCCGCGGACGGCAGCGCCGCGACGGCGGGCTTCACCGCCACCCAGGTGGACGCCTGGGTCGCCTACGACGTGGCCACCTACGCGAGCGTCGAGGTGGGGGTGCTCCACCGCAGCGCCGACCCCGAATTCGACGCCCAATCGGTCGGAGCGGTGCGCGTGGGGGCGCGGTCGTTCTACCAGATGGGGCCGGGCGCGACGGTCGTGTTCCGCGCCAACTACCTCGCGGCGCCCAAGTTCTCGGGAGGGGGCCACGCGGCCGTCTCGCTCGATCTGGGTCTGAGCCTCGACGTACGGCTGGCGGGCCGGCTGCACGGCACCGCGACCTACGCGTTCAACCGCATGAATCGCAGGACCAATCCCGGCGGGACGGGAGAGATCGACGCGCCGATCCAGGAGTCACTGGCGCGTGCGGGGTTGACCCTGGCGTTCTAGCCCGGTGCGCCGCGCGCCGCGAGCGACAGCGTGACGCCCGTGGGGTGCTGGAGCGTCTGATACACGACACAGTAGCGCTCGGTGAGGCGGAGCAGGGAGTCGAGCTGCTCCGGGCTCGCGTCGGTGTCCAGGTCGAACTGCAGGCGTATCGCCCGAAAGCCCACCGGCACGTCCTTCGTGACGCCCAGCGTGCCGCGAAAGTCCAGGTCGCCTTCGGCGGAGACCGTACCGCCGACGAGCGGAAGCGCCAGCGCCGTGGCGACGGCCTTCAGGGTGACTCCGGCGCATGCCACCAGGGCTTCGAGCAGCAGGTCGCCCGAGCACGCCGCGCGACCGTCGCCGCCCGTGGCCGGGTGCAAGCCCGCCTCGACCAGCGCTTTCCCGGTTTCCACTCGGCAGGTGACGCTCTCTGCGCCGAGTTGGCCCCGGGCGCGCAGCGTGACGAGCGCGGCCGCAGGCTCGGCGCGGTAGCGCTCTTTGAGCGGGGTCTGAATGGCCCGAAGCTCGTCGGCATCCATGGGTCACGTCCCTTCCCGCACCGCGAGGGCGACCAACGCTATGCCGCCCCGCACGTTCTGATTGACCTGCACTCGCAGCGTCCTGGGGCGGATCGCGTACACGATGTCGTCCGCGATCCGGGCCGCGAGGCTCTCGCAAAAAGCTCCTTCATCGCGATACGACCAGAGATAGTACTTGAGGGCCTTCGACTCGAGACAGCGCTCCCCGGGCGTGTACTCGATGGTCACGCTGCCGAAGTCCGGCTGGCCGGTGCGGGGGCAGATGGACGTGAATTCCGTGGCCGTCAGGGTCACGGTTCGCACATCCGGGGCGGGAAACGCTTCGGTCTTGAGGTATTCCCGGGCCTCCGTCGGGCTCGACGGCCGGGGGAGCGGTCCCGTGCGGGGCAGCTTGGGCGGTTGCGAGGTCATTGGACGACTCCCTCCCTCGTCACTGTACCGATGTGCTCGGGCGCGTAACTTTCGGAAAGATGACCAATCCCAAGCCGAAAGCCATCGCACTGTTGAGCGGCGGGATCGACTCGACCACGGCTGTGGCCCTCGCCCAGCGGCAGGGGTTTGACGTCTACGCGCTCACGTTCCGCTACGGCCAGCGTCACGAGATCGAGATCGCGGCCGCGCGCCGGGTGGCCCGCGCCCTCCACGTGACACGGCACGAGATCGTCGAGTTCGACCTGCGACGCTTCGGCGGGTCCGCGCTCACGGACGCGATCGCGGTCCCCAAAGATCGCACCCCGGCCGAGCTCGCCTCCGGGATCCCGGTCACCTATGTGCCCGCGCGCAATACCATCTTTCTGTCCTTTGCGCTGGCATGGGCCGAGGTGGTCGGCGCGGCCGACATCTTCATCGGCGTGACGGCCCTGGACTACAGCGGGTACCCCGATTGCCGGCCGGAGTACATCGCGGCGTTCCAGACCATGGCCGACCTGGCCACTCGGGCGGGCGTCGAGGGCCGGCAGCGCGTGCAAATCCATACGCCGCTGATCGCCCTCTCCAAGCGGGAGATCATTCTCACGGGCCTCTCCCTGGGCCTCGACTACGCGCTCACCTCCAGCTGCTACGACCCCGCGCCCGGCGGCGAAGCCTGCGGGCGCTGCGACGCGTGCCTGTTGCGCCTGAAGGGCTTCGCCGAGGCGGGCGCCCCCGATCCGATTCGATACCGGGCGGCGGAGCGAGTCTCGCAGTGAGCTACTCCGTCAAAGAGATCTACTACACGCTCCAAGGCGAGGGGGCCAATGTCGGGCGGCCCGCGGTGCTGTTGCGATTTGCGGGCTGCAATCTGTGGTCCGGACGCGAGGACGATCGCGCGACGGCGCGGTGCGGGTTCTGCGACACGGACTTCGTCGACACGGACGGCCCCGGTGGGGGGCGGTTCGAGTCGAGCGAAGCCCTCGCGCGGGCCGTGGTGGCGGCCTGGCCGGCCGGGGGGGCGGCTCCAGGGGGCGGCCGCCGTTTCGTTGTGTGCACGGGCGGCGAGCCCCTGCTGCAGCTCGACGAGCCGCTCACCGCCGCACTGCATGCGACCGGGTTCGAGATCGCGATCGAGACGAACGGCACGCTGCTGCCGCCACCCGGTATCGACTGGGTGTGCGTCAGCCCCAAGGCCGGAGTCGAGCTCGTGCTCCGTTCCGGCGACGAGCTGAAGCTGGTGTACCCCCAGGAGGGCATCCCTCCCGAGAGCCTGGAAGCAGATGGCCTCGATTTTCGCCATTGGTTCCTGCAACCGATGGACGGGCCCGACCGGGTGCACAACACGGAGCTCGCGGTGCGCTACTGCCTCGCGCATCCCCGGTGGCGCCTCAGCCTCCAGACGCACAAGCTGGTGGGGATCCCGTGAATCGGTGACGTGATGGACCGCCGCACCGAGGGTGCGCGGGGCTTCACGATCTCTCGCATGCGCCAGGCGGGATTCGAACCCACGACCTTCGGCTCCGGAGGCCGACGCTCTATCCAGCTGAGCTACTGGCGCGAAATCCTAGACGCCTAGCGGTCTAGACGTCTAGCCGTCTAGGAATCGGGGCGAGTGGATTTGAACCACCGACCTCCTGGTCCCGAACCAGGCGCGCTAACCGGGCTGCGCTACGCCCCGAAAGGCTAGACGCCCAGACGCCTAGTCGCCTAGACGCCGAGCAGTAACTAGCCGACAGTCACTAGGCGTCTAGGCGTCTGCACGTCTAGGCGTCTAGTCGTATGCGCCCAGGAGGACTCGAACCCCCAGCCTCTTGATCCGTAGTCACGCGCAGAGACGCACGGCCCGAAACCTAGAAGCAGACGAACCCGAAGGAAAGGGCGCGAAAGCGGGCGAAGGGCGCCCGAAACCAGCGGGACATTCGGGGGGACACGATCAGTAGCTGCCCTGCATGTAGACGACGCCTGGGCCTAGTGTGGCTCGCCACGCCTCCTCAATAGTCGGGGTGAACTCGGTGTCGTAGCGGCGCACCGTTGCCATGAGGCTGTCAACGAACAGCGGGTAGAGCCTCGGCGGAATGTCGAGGTTCTCTATCTTCTTTGCCCGCCCGGAAGCCCTCGCCCTCGGTCATCGGCTTTAGCAGGCTTCCGCGACGTCGAAGTTCCGTCGGTGGAAGCTATTTGGCGGGAAGGGCCAGCACGTCTGTGATCGTTCGCAGCAAGTCAGCCGCCGCGAAGGGTTTCCGCAGGCTGGCTATTGCCCCCAACACTTCCGCATCCCTCCGAAGATCGAGCCGGCCAGCAGAGTCTCCACCCGACACCACGATCACTCTGACGTCCGGAAACTCCTTCCGAATCCGACGCACGGTTACAATGCCGTCCTGCTCGGGCATGAACAGGTCCGTGATCACCAGGTCGGGTCGGTGCTCGGCCAAGAGCCGCATGCCGGCCTCACCGTCGCTGGCCTCGAGAAACTCGTGCCCAGCCCCCTCCAACATCCGCCGCACGACTTTCCGCACGGCGGGTTCATCGTCGATCAGGAGTATGCGAGCCAATTAGCTGGAACCTCCTTCTCATCCCCCACCCCGTGGCTCCGGCCGCAAAAACTCCTGCGTCAGTGGGGCTCCGGATGATCCTCGACGGCGCGCTCAACGGCCGAACGGGGATGGCTGAGAACCGGCGAGCGGTGACGCGCGCGACGCGCCACAACTGCGACGTTACGATTCGCGCGACCCCGGGAGCCAGCCACAACTTGTTCCAAACCACGAGCACCGCCGCCGACGGTTGATCTTCCGGGAGTCGCCCGCTGATTAGACCAAGGTTCGCCAGGGAAGTGACAGCCGAAGCGCACCATGAAGAACCGGCGAGACAGAGGTGCGGAGCCCCAACTGCGGCCAGCTGTGCATCAAGACGATCCTCATTGCCGCCCGAACCGGTAACCGAGGCCCACCTGGACGCCCGCGATAAAGTTGTTACCCGCTTGGTTCGCGGGCGACGGCACAAAATCGAGCGTGAAGTCGGCGCGCCCGACGATCGAGTGATGAAGATCAAGGCACAAGCCGAACAGGCCTGCGAGCCCGGCGTCATTCTTGCCGAAATCGCCACCGTAGTGAGTCGCCACGACGCCGAGCCCGAAGACCGCCTTTCCCCGGTCCGAGTACGGTGCGAGGAAGTTGACCCGCGCATGAAATGGCCGATAACTCGCTCGGGTGAAGGATGCAAGGCCGTCCGCGTTGCTGGCCGAGAGGTCGGCCTCGACGAGCCACGCGGGCGCGAGATATACGCCGGCCCGGCCGCCCCAGCCAATGGCCGTTTCGCGGGTAAGGGACGGATCGAAGAGGGTCCCGCGCACGAGAACAGCGGCCTCGAACGAGGCGAGCTGCTGCGCCCGGGCCGGGGTTGCGAGCAACGCGACGCCGACCGCGCCGATGGCGAGCCGATCTCGCAGCATCCTTCCTCCGAAACGTTTTCCGCACGGGCGATCCGCAGGTTCACATGATAGACCCTTCAGACGTGCCTAGCCCCTACGCGGCCTATCTAGCGGCTGGCCGGCCGGGGACGTAGCATCGAACTCGCGTCCAACGGTTGCTGCGCTTGTTGCTGAATGACACAGCTCGTGGTTCACCATCCGGCTTCGCGCCCTTCCTCAATCCTGTTTCCATTGGGGGAGGAAGGCCGCCTGCGGTGTCCGAGAAGTATGGGAAGAGCGCCGTGGAGCTGGCTGGTGCGTCCCGGGCGGCGTCGCGCGAGGTCGCCATCGTGACGGCTGGGCGGCTTGAGGGAACCGGGACGCCGAGTGAGACGTCGGCAAGCCGGCGTGCGAACGCCAGTAGCGCGGTGCACCGGCTCGATGCGGTTCCTCAGCGAAGGCACTCAAGGCCTGGGTTAGCGGGCGCACACCTCAGCTTGAGCACCGACGATCACGTACTCCTTGAGCGCATGCGCGTGGGAGAGGGGAGCGCCCTCGCTGCGCTCCTCGACCGCTACTACGACGCGCTATGCGCGTTCGCGGCCGGATATGCGTCGTCTGAAGCCGAGGCGGAGGAGGTCGTCGAGGACGTCTTCGTGCGGCTGTGGGAGTTGCGCGAGCGCCTGGACATACGCCAAAGCCTCAAGACCTATCTCTACACCGCGACGCGTAATCGGGCGCTCAACCGCATTCGGGACGACCGCGCAAAGGTGCGGCGACTCGAGCGGGTCGCTCCCGATGCCACACCGCCGGGAATGGGCCAAGGTACACCGCCGGTCGACGAGCAGCTCCACGCCGCGGAATTGGGCCGCGCGGTGAGGGTTGCGGTAAACGCTCTTCCTGAGCGGACGCGCCAAGTGTTCCTGCTGCACCGTCAGCATGACCTCACGTACAACGAGATCGGAGCCATACTGGAGATCTCGCCCAAGACCGTTGAAAACCTGATCGGCCGGGCGCTCCGAGAGCTCCGTGCCCGTCTCGCTCCCTTCTTGAGCAACTGATCGTCCCCCGCCGTCTACAGCGTCCGTAGCGTCGTCGAATAGTCATCGTCACGTAGTTGAGGTTGGGGGAGAGGCGCCGTAGGCCGTGTCTCTAGAGCGATGAGACGCTCACGACAGGCGGACCTATGACGCTGGACGACCAGACGCACATCGATTGGACGCTCCTCGCCCGCTACTTCGGCGGCGTGTGTACGTCCGACGAGGCGCAATATGTGGAGCGTTGGGTGGCAGAGGAGCCGGCGCGAGCTCGGGAGATCGCGTTGCTGCGCGCCGCCTGGGAGCAGGCTGGCGAGATACCGTTTGAGCACCGGGGGCCACTCGCACGCGACCGAATCATGGATCGCGTCGGGCTCGGCCAGGGCATGGTGAACAAGCGCGGCCTCACTGATCCTCGAGCGCCCCGCCTCACGCTAGATCAGCGGCCCCGAGGTCGATGGATGGGCATCGCGGCGGGGATAGCCGCCGTGCTCGTACTGATCGCGTCTTGGGTCGTGTGGCAACGCGTCCCCTCGCCGGTGCTAGCGACTCCTGCCCGTGACTTCGCCACGCGTCCGGCTCAACGCCTATCGATCGATCTCGCGGACGGCACCCGCGTGGTGCTCGGGTCCGCCAGTCGGCTCGCTGTCCCTGCGGACTTTGGAGTTCATGGACGGACGGTAATGCTCGAGGGTGATGCCTACTTTACCATCGCGCACGATGGGCGACGGCCGTTCCGCGTGCGCACGGCCACGACGACGACGGAGGACCTTGGGACGAGCCTCGTGATCCGCGCGCGCTCGAGCGACAGTGTCGTTGAAGTGATGGTTGTTGAAGGGAAGGTTGCGCTCCACGCAGATACGTCGAGTGCGAGTCGCGGCGTGGCGTTATCGCGTGGGCAGCTCGGCCGCGTGGCACGATCGGGGTTGGTCTCCGTCACCGAAGCGGTCGACATCTCGACGTTGCTCGGGTGGATGGAGGGGAAGCTCGACTTTCACAAGACGCCGCTCGCTCAAGTATGCGAAGCATTCGAGCGCTGGTACGACGTGCGAATCGAGCTGCCCGATTCGACGCTCCGCAGCGTGCCCGTAACGGCATCCTTCAGCGACCAATCCGTGGACGAGGCATTCAGGACCCTCGCCCAATTGCTCGGCCTTCGGTATGAACGCAACGGCTCCGTTGCGCGTCTTCTGGTGCGGTCGACGAAGGGAGGCACGGCCAAGTGATCACGCGCGCCAATCGCTCAGCTGGGGTGGTCGTCGTCGCACTGCTCCTACGCTGGAGCACGGTGGCCGCTGCGCAGCAGCCCGACACAGCGTCGCGGGCAGACTCTGTCTCCAAGGCGAACGCCGTTCCCCGACTGCAGAACGACCTTCCACCGATGCAGCGGGTCGTCTCGCTCAACGCGAGCAACGTCCGGCTCGAATCAGTGCTCGATGAGATCGACCGACAGGCCGGGATAGAGCTGCAGTACACGGCGCGGGTGGTCCCAGTGAACCGGCGCATCACCGTACACCTCACGCGCGTCCCCGTCGCGACAGCACTCGACTCCGTCCTTGTCGGAACTGGGGTACACGTCGTCGTCACGCCGACGGGTCGCGTAATGCTCGTGAGCCTTGACACGACGCCGGTCGACACTGGCTTGGGTGTACTCGGGGGCCAGGTGACGGACTCGCTCACAGGGCGGCCCGTGCATGGCGCCGTCATTACGATCGAAGGCTCTAGCGTCACCTCCACCACGACGGATAGTGGTGTGTTCATCTTCTCGGGCGTCCGCGCCGGGCGTCGGGTCGTGCACGCGAAACGTATCGGCTACCTAGCCGCACAGAGCACAGTGCTGGTTGTGGACAGCCAACTGGTGCGGGTGGACATCCTGTTGAAACGGGCCCCGGCGGCTCTGGACGCGGTGGTGGTCACGGCGACTGGTTCGCAGCTGCGGCGCGAGCTCGGGAACGACATCACCATCCTCAGGGCCGACTCGATCGTGGCTACCCAGCCCGTCTCGAGCGTGACGGAACTCTTGGCGACCCGCGTGCCGGGGCTCTCGGTGGAGCACAGCTCCGGTGCGCCGGGCGACCCAGCGCGGCTCCGGCTGCGCGGGGCGGCAAGCATCAACGAAACCAACGATCCGATCATCTTGGTCGACGGCACCCGTCTCTATTACGCCCAAGCGGCCGCTCGCAGCGCGAACCTGGCGGGTCTCGTGGGCACGATATATGGCAACCCGAATGCTCCGTCGCCGCTGGACCAGATCGACCCGAACAGCATCGAGACGATCGAGGTGTTCAAAGGCCCGAGTGCCACAACGTTGTATGGCCCCGATGCGGCGAACGGCGTGATCGTGATCACGACCAAGCGAGGGCAGGCGGGACCGCCACGCTGGACAGCGAGCTTTGGACACGGGATGACCGAGATGCCGGGCGCCTACCCGGACGCGTACTTCCGCTTCGGGAGCTTTGGTCAATTCGTTCAAAAAGGTGGGGTTTCCTCGTTCTGCCAGCCTACCCAACCCTGCGCGGTCGACAGCCTCGTGCGCTTCCAGGCGCTCAACGATCCGAAGACGACGGTGCTGGGACGCGGGAGCAATACTGCCGTCACTGTAGGCGTTGCGGGAGGGGTCAACGCGCTCACCTACGCGCTCAATGCGAGCGTCGACAACGAGGTGGGCCTCCTCAAGCTCCCGGACGTCTCGGCGCAGCAGTTCACGCTCAATCACGGCACGGCACCGCCGGATTGGATGCAGCGGCCGCAGACGCTCAACCGCTGGAGTATGACGAGCCGGCTGATCGCTCAGCTCGGGTCTGCAGCCGACGTGTCGCTCTCGACGTTTGTCACACACGAGACCCAGCAGCGCTCAACGCTGGAGAACGTGCTCGGCGCGTTCATGGACAGCTATTTCGACCGGGTGACAGGGAACTTCTGCAGTCCGGGGAATGCCAACTGCTATGCTATCGGCGGCTTTTCCACCCGCACGACGGACGACGCGACGAACTTCACGAGCAGCGCAAGCCTGAACTGGCATCCGCGCACGTGGTTGACGGCGAGTGCGAATGCGGGACTCAACGTCATCAGCCGCCAAGACGAGGACCTACATCCGAGCGGGCTTGCCCCGGGGAGTGACAGTGTCGGGGCCATCGGCATCGGGCACGGGAGCTCACTCGTGAAGACGGTAACTCTCTACGCGACGGCGACGGCACCGCTGCCCTTCGGCTTCCGCTCCACGACGAGCTTCGGAGCCAACTACGTCGCCGCGTCGACCGCCGACCTCCAGGCGCATGGGGCCTTTCTTCCGGCCGGGACAAGCGAGATCAACCCGACCGTGAACCAGGGCAGCAGCAATGATCAGACCGACGTGGCGAGCTTTGGGTGGTTCGTGGAGCCGAGAGTCAACAACAACCGGTTCTTTGTGGACGCGGGGCTTCGGCTCGACGGGGGCACCACCTACGGGACGCACGTCACTCTGGCTGCCTTTCCGAAGGTGGCCGTCTCCTACCTCGTCTCCAATGAGCCGTGGTTTCCAGGGGCCCTGAAGCCGGTATTCAACGCGCTGCGGCTCCGAGCGGCCTACGGGCACGCGGGGGTGCAGCCCGGGATCGGCGACAAGCTCCGCTTGTTTAGTCGCAGCAGTACGTGGCTCGACGGGGGGGTAGTCGATGTCGCGCAGCTCAGTTCTCTGGGAAACACCCAGATCAGGCCGGAGCGCTCGACGGAGATCGAAGGGGGCTTCGACGCAGAAGTACTGGGCGACCGGGTCTCGATCGCGGTCACGGGCTACCGGAAAATGCGCTACGACGCGCTCATGAGCGTGCCAGTCGCCCCCTCCGTTTACGGAGGCATACTCTCAGTCGAGCGGAACATCGGCACCATTCGGAACACGGGGCTCGAGGTCACGTTCGGCACGAAGCTCGTGCGCACCGACCTGTTCGATTGGCAGCTGGACCTCAATTTGGGCCGGACCCACAACCTCGTCACCGCGACGAACGGCGGCGTGCCCATCCAACTGGGGGTAGGCCAGCGCGTGGTGGCAGGCTATCCGCTGTTTGGCTATTGGGCGCCCCGGATCTTGGGCTACGCGGACGTGGACCACGACGGGATAATCGGGCCGAGCGACGTACTCATTAGCGACTCGGCGGTGTATCTGGGCGCTCCGGTTGCGAACTACGAGGTCGCCCTACACAACAGGGCGAGTCTCTTGCGCGGCACGCTGACGCTCGAGGCGAGCCTAGACTACCAGGACGGACTCACGCAGCTCAACCGGGTGGCGGTTGATAATCTGTGGGTCTCGCGGGGGCTCAATGATCCGAGTGCTCCCGCGGCGGAGCAGGCGGCGGCGGCGGCGGCCTTTTATAACACGCCCTACGGGTTCTTCGAGACGGTCTCGACGCTTCGGTTTACCGCGCTCTCGATAACGTACCGCCTCCCGGCGCCCCTGGCGCAGCGACTCGGCGCCAGCGGGATGAGCGTCTCCATGCAGGGGACGAACTTGGGGCTGTGGACGCGCTACAGCGGCAAGGATCCGGACGTCAACACCCTAGCGACGAGCAACGGCGGTCGTATTGACGCAGGCACCCTGCCCGTGCCGCGCCTGTGGCAGTTCCGCGTGAACGTGGCCTATTAGCCCCCATGCGAGCCCCCGAGCGAGAGACAATATGATTACGTCGATTCGACGCCTCACCGGCGGGTGGATCCTCGTGTTGGGCGTCGCGATGGCGGCGTGCTCACCGGACCAGATCGTCGGGGGCGGGACTCTGCCCCCCGGGACCCAGGATCCCGCGATCACCCAGACACCAGCCGGCGCCGTCGCCGCCTACCGCGGCACCCTGGCGTCGTTCGCGTCACCTTTTGGCGGCGCCCCTTACTACTTCAGCCATATCGTGGTTGCCGGCGTCCTGAGCGATGAGCTGCAAACGAACTCAGTAGGCGATCTGTATGGTGCCGACCCGCTCGACAGTCGCGTGCTACCGGAATACAGCAATCCGACGCTCGAACCACAGTCTCGGGCGTTATACGTCGGAGACTACAGCGGTCTCCACCAGGTCCGGGGGCAGGCTGAGGAGGCGCGCGGATTGTTACGGGCCTACGGCGGCGATTCCGTACGGGCATTGGTCGGGCACCTGTACGCAATCGAGGGTTATAGTGAGATCTTCCTCGCCGACCTCTTCTGCTCCGGCATCCCGCTCAGCACCGTGGATTATGGCGGTGACTACACGTACCAGCCGGGATCGACCACCACCGAGGTCTACCAGCATGCCGTGACCTTTTTCGACAGCGCGACGGCGCTGGCGACCGATAGCGCACGGGTTCTGAATTTGGCCCGCGTCGGCGGGGGGCGGGCGCTGCTTGCGTTGGGCCGGTACGCGGAGGCGGCGCAGGCGGTCGCCGCGGTGTCAGACGGGTTCCAGTACGTCATAGCGTACGCGGCGAGTGGGGTTGCGTCGAGCGCCGCCAACTTCGCATTGGTTACGCCCAGCAACAGCGCCTACCCTTGGGTCGCCAGCGTCGCGGATCGCGAAGGCGGCCAGGGACTCGACTACCGCTCGAGCGGCGACCCGCGCACCCGGGCCACGGCAATTGGCCCCAATCTGTTCGGCACGACACTCTACCACCCGGACAAGTACGCCACCGACGGGTCGAGCCCGATTGTGCTCGCCGACTGGGTGGAGGCGCGGCTCATCGAGGCCGAGGCGGCCCTGCAGGCGGGCGATGTGCCGACCTGGCTCGCCAAGCTCAACCACCTGCGGGAGACGGCGATCACGCCGGCCCTTCCCGACACGACCGATCCGGGCACGGCAACCGCACGGGTCGATCTCCTGTTCAGGGAACGCGCGTTTTGGCTGTTTCTCACCGCGCACCGCCAGGGCGACATGCGCCGGCTGATCCGTCAGTACGGGCGCGACCAGAGTCAGGTCTATCCGACGGGGCTATACCCGGGTGGGACCGGCGCCTATGGCTCGGATGTCAACGCGCCCGTCCCCGCGCTCGAACGGCAGTACAACCCGAAGTTCACCGGTTGCCTCACTCGGGGTGCCTAACGGGCACCCCGTGACTACCACCTCACGTACGGAACGTTGCCCCATGCGACTCCGCGCTGGACGTCTTGATGATGAGTGGACGGTGACTCGACTTGGTGTGTGTGTTGGACTCGGTGTCCTCGTGGTCGCCTGCGGCAGTGACCTGGTGGCTCCGAAGCCTGCACCCGACCCGTCCCGGCTCTATTGGGCGCTGGCCCTCGATCATCGGGCGGTGAACCTCTCCACGGCGCCTGCGTACCGCACGCTCCAGCTGACGGCCACACCGCGTGCGGCCTCAGGCACCGTGCTCCCCCAGTCGGGGTCGGTGGTCTTCGCCTCCACGAACGCTGCGTATGTGCAGGTGAGCCCGACTGGGCTCCTGAACGGCGTCGCTCCGGGCACCCAGACCCTGGTGACCGCCACGCTGACGCTCGGGGCCGTCACCCACGCGGATACGGCCGTCGTCAACGTGACGGCGGACACCGCTCCCCCGGTGCTCGCGACGTTCTCCATTCACCCGATCCCCCCCGACAGCGCGAAGCGTGGGGCAACCTTGTTCCCGTACCCGTGGCCGGTGTATGCGGCCGATACGAGCGGGACCCCGATTCCGAATCTAGCGGTAGCTTGCACCTCGTCGGACCCGACCATCGCCCGCGTTGACCCGTCGTGTGGGCTGATCTTCGCCTACGGCCCTGGGCACGCCGTCATCACGGCCAGCACCACGGCATACGGCGTGACCAAGGCTGACAGCCTCAGCTTCACGGTCGGCCAGTGGTTACTCGCCGCCGTGTTCATCACGCAAGGGGCAGGGACCCTCCGCGATGCCACGATCGGCGCCACTGGCAGCGTCTACTGGCTCAATCAGACAAGCCAGCCCATCGACATCACGTTTAGCGACACCTCGAACGTCGCCAACATCACCGCCCTCCCAGCGGGGGGAACCACCGTCCGAGCTTTCCCGGTGCTGGGCACGTTCGTCTATCAGAGCGCTGCCGCGCAGGCCAGCGGCAGGATCCTCGTGGTCAGCAACTAGCCGCGGACTGACGTATGCCGATCACCCGACGCGACTTCCTGAAGACAGGAGCGGCCGTCGCTGCAACTGCCGCGGCACCGCGCCCGCTTCTGGTGTACTTCGGGCGCAAACCCGAGGCAGCTCCCCCGATCGAGGACTCGCGGCTCAAGGATCTCGCTGCGAAGGCGCTCGAGGCCGCGCGCGGCGCGGGGGCCGGGTACGCCGACGTGCGTCTTACGCACGATTGGAGCACCGGAGGGTTCGGGGTTGCGGCGGCCGAGAGCCTGGCAGTGGGCGTCCGCGCCCTGGTCAACGGCTACTGGGGGTTCGCGAGTGGGCCCGTCTGGAGTTCCGACGAAATGGCACGGCTCGGACGTGAGGCCGTCCACCAGGCCCGAACGAACAGCCTTGGCAACTCACGAGTCGTCGAGTTGGCCCCGGCCCCCGCCGTGAAGGACGGTCATTGGGTGATGCCCGTGAAAATCGATCCGTTCGAGATCTCCCCGTCCGAGATTCAGGATTTTCTCCTCAGCTTGAAGATCTACACCGAACGATTCCCGGGAACGTCGGTGCAGGTGCTCGAGGCGCACTTCGTCAAGCAGGAGGAGGCATTGGCCTCGACGGAAGGTACGTATTGCACGCAGCGCGTGTACGGCAGCTCGGGTGACTTCTGGTTCAATCTGTTCAAGGGCGACAAAGGGCTTGGCCGCGCCCTCGACGGTCTCACCCCAACCGGTCTGGGCTTCGAGTTGTTTCGTGATGCCCCGCTGCGCGAGGCAATCCGGCGTCTCATCGCTGAGATGGAGGAAGACCTGACGCTCCCGGAGAAGCCGGTGGAGGTGGGCCGCTACGACGCGGTGTTCAACGCGCGTTGTACGGCCGGGTTGCTGGCCGCGACGCTCGGGCCGGCGACGGAGTTGGACCGGGCGCTCGGGTACGAGGCAAACGCGGGGGGCTCGAGCTACATCACCGCGCCCTTCGACATGCTCGGCAGTTACCGGACGGGGGCGTCTTCATTGACGGTCACGGCCAACCGATCGGAGCCTGGCGGGTGCGCCACCGTCCAGTGGGACGACGACGGTGTGGTCCCGGACGAGTTCACGCTGGTGCAGGACGGTGTGCTCGTGGACTTCCAGACCACGCGCGAGAGCGCTGGGTGGCTCAAGGGCCACTACGCTGCGCACGGTCGCCCGTTCCGCTCGCACGGATGTGCGGCGGCGGCGTCGGCCATCAACGCGCCCCTGCAGCGGACGCCCAACTTGGTGATGGCGCCTGGCTCGGAAGCCGCGGGCTTCGACGACCTGGTCGCCGGGCTCACCGCCGGGATCGCTGTCAAGGACATGCTGGTCGACGTGGACTTCCAGCACTTGAGCGGAGCGGGGCGACTGTACTATGAGGGAGCCCGGATGGGTTCCACCTACGAGGTGAAACGTGGCAAGCGCGTCGCACGGATTGTCGGTGCGGGCATTCTGTTTCGCGCGCCGGAGCTCTGGAAGTCGCTCCTGAAGGTCGGCGGCCCGGCGAGCGCACAACGGCACGGCTTCCTCGATACGAAGGGCGAGCCCGCGCAGAATGGCTGCCACAGCGTGACCGCGCCACCGGCGGTGTTCAAGCAGGTCACGCTGATCGACCCGCTGAGGCGAGCATGAGCGGGCTGGACCGCTTCCTGCGGCGGGACGACAGCTTGCGGTTCCTTTCCCGCGAGGAATGTGCAGCCCTGGTGGATCGCATTCGTGGGTTCGCGCAAGGGGGCGGGAAGACCGAGGTGGCCGTCACGAGCTGGTGGAGCGGCGAGGTCCGCTGGGCGCGCAACCGCGTCAGCCTCGCGAGCGACCGGCGCGATATCCGCGTGGACGTGTCGCGCACCCTCCCCGCCATGACGGGCGATGGTAACGTGACGACGAATCAGCTCGACGACGTCTCGCTCACGGCCGCCGTGCGCCAGGCCGAGCGCTCGGCGCGCCGCAGAAAACATTTTCGAACCGACATCGTGACCTCGGCCCCCGACTTCCAGTACGCGAAGCCGGCGATCTGGAGCGATACGAGCTACGGCGTCACGACGGAAGAGCGCGGCCGAATCGCTCGCGCATTACTGGACCCGGCGGAAGCGGCCGGGATGCTGTCCGCCGGATACCTCGAGGTGCGCGCGCAGGGGACCGCGAGCACTCCGGCGGAGAAGCCGCTGATGTACGCGCAGCAGACGACGGCGCAGTGCTCGATGACGGTGCGCGACCCCGAGGGCAGGGGCTCGGGGTGGGCTGGCGGGAGCTCCTACGACTGGACTCGGATCGATCCGGAGGCACTGGCGCGGCGGGCTCTGGAAAAGTGCCTTGCGTCGCGTAATCCCGTCACGATCGAGCCGGGACGCTATACCGTCATCCTCGAACCCCAGGCCGCTCACGACCTTGTCGTTTGGGTGGTCGACGCCCTGAATGGTCGGCAGGCGGCCGAGAACCAGCCCGGCCCCCTCAACGCCGGCTACGACACCGCGCTGCGGCTCGGGCGTTCCAAGCTCGGGCTCAAAGTGGTGGACGAGCGACTCACGATCAGCCATGACCCGATGGATCCCGCGCTCGGCGTCATTCCGTTCGCCGACGACGGTTGGGGCCCTTACCCGGTGCAAGCCGTGACGTGGATCGATCACGGCGTGCTCACGGCCCTGTCCTATGGACGGGGCTACGCGGTGACGCAGCTGACCGACAACGTCCCTATCGCGCCGCGCATGGCGTATCGCATGAGCGGTGGGCCCACCAGCGTCGAGGAGATGATTGCCACGACGAAGCGGGGCCTTCTCGTCACGCGGTTCTCGGGCGTGCACCCACTCTCTGAAGGGCTGTTCACAGGCCTGACTCGCGACGGGCTATGGCTGATCGAAAACGGCAAGATCTCCAAGGCGGTGAAGAACCTCCGCTTCACCGACTCGCCTTGGTTCCTGCTCAACAGCCTCGAGCAGCTGGGCGAGCCGGTGCCCGTCTTCAGCCCCGACGCCCCCGCCATTGTACCGCCGTTGAAGGCGCGCGACTTCAGCTTCACCAGTGCGATCGACGCCATTTAGAAGGAGCGGTAGCACGTGAGACGACTGGGCATGCTGTGGAGCGGACTCGTGCTCGGGCTCGTGACGCCGGCCGCGCAGGGGCAGACCCTGTTTGCGAGGCCGGACACGCTCGACGTCGCCCGATACACCACCGTTGAGGAATGCCTCGCCGCCATTACCCGGGTCAAGGACAGCGTCGAGAACCAGCCGGAGTGGATCTGGCGCGACACGCTTCCCGCTACTCAGTCGCGGCTCGCGGCGGATGCTCGCGCGCCGCTGCCGGCGCCCGTCGCGGCCGTGGCGCGGCGCTGTAGTGCCCGCTTCCGGGGCGGCGCCGCGCCGCTCGTGGATTTCGGGCCCCTCCTCAGTCTGTTCGTCGCCGCGGATCGGGACGTGGATGCGGACACGCTCCTTGCGCGTCGGCTCAAGGAAGTCGGTCCCACGGCCGACCGCGAACGGGCGGCCGTGCTCGATACCGCCATTCACGTTTACTTGGCACTCAACCAGCTCGCTGGGCAATTCTATGCGCTTCCGCTGTTCGCCCACCCGGCCCGGCTCGCAGCGGCCGAGTCGCTCGTGACCGCTATGGTGCAGATCAAAACCGTGCCCTGGGAAGCGCGGCTGGATGCCTATGGAGAGCTCGGAATCTCGGCTTCCTCCGTCGACACTGTGCTCGCAGGACGTGCAGCGAAGGCGATGCTCGCCGTAGTCAACGGGCTCTCTGATCTGGAGCGCCGCAGCAGCGCGTTCCGATCCAGGGCCTGGGAGATCACCGCGGCCCTGTGGTTCGACAAGCGAGCCGCGCTGCTGGACAGCTTGCGACACGGCACGGCCGCATACGTCGCCCTGTGGCGAGAGCTCTTGGGAGAGGTGGCGGGAAAAGACAGCGCGGTGCTCGACGGCTTCGCGAGACCGATCGGCCGGCCGGCGCCCCCGATCCAGTCCGATTGGTGGTTCGGGCGCGACGACTCGACGGTCGTCCGACCCGTCAAGGGGAAGGTCAACCTCGTCCTCTTCCTCAATCCGGGTGACTTCTCGTGCTTCGAGGAGGACGGCACCTCTCTGTGCAACCGTACCTATGCCGGGCTCCGGCGGGTGGCGCAAAGATTCCCCACTCTTGAGATCACCCTCGTGGCCCAGACGTACGGGTTCTTCGACAAGGCCGCACCGCCGCCGCCGGACGTAGAAGCGACCCTGCTCCGGCGGGCGTGGCTGACGGAGCGCCACTTGCCCGGCACCCTCGCGGTGACCAATACGCCGTTCTGGCGCCTGCCCGCGCCCGATCGGCGGCGCATCAACCGCGACGTGCCGAACGTCACCAACTACAGCTTCGGCCGCACGTGGCACGTGCCCAACTGGATATTCCCCCCCTTTTTGATCGACCAGGACGGAAGGATTGTGGAGACCCAGTTCCGCAGCTTCGATGCAGACCTGCCGGAGATGATCGCGATACTCCTCTTCCGCCAGGCGGCGCCTCCTCAGTCGGGTCATGTCCGTGAATAGGCTCCGGTCTGGGTCGCGTGTCGCCCTTGGCATCATGGGAGTTCTCCTCGCCGCCCCGCTCGCGGTTGGAACGGAGCGGCTGCCGGTCGACCCGGCGCTCACGATCGGGACCCTGCCCAATGGATTGCGTTACTACATCCGCGTGAACCACAGCCCCGCGCACCGAGCTGAACTCCGGCTCGTGGTTAACGCCGGGAGCGTGCTGGAGGACGAGGATCAAAGAGGGCTAGCTCACTTCCTCGAGCACATGGCGTTCAACGGTACTGCGCATTTCCCCAAGCACTCGCTCATCGAGTATCTCGAAACAGCGGGGATGCGGTTCGGGGCTGACTTGAACGCGTATACGAATTTCGATGAGACCGTCTACAAGTTCACGGTCCCGACAGATGAGCCGACGTTCCTACCGCAGGGCCTACAGATGCTGGCGGACTTGGCCGGCGGCGGCATTACGATCGATTCGGTGGAGGTTGTGGCCGAGCGTGGTGTGATCATGGGGGAGTGGCGCTCGCGCCTCCCGGACACAGCGTCACAACGAGTGTCTGACCATCAGGACTCAGTCGTCTACGGTGGGGACTCACCCTACTTCACGCGTCGGCCGATCGGGCTTACATCGATCATCGAGAACGCCCAGCCGGGGCCGATCAAACGATTCTACCACGACTGGTACCGGCCCGAGCTGATGGCGGTGGTTGTCGTCGGCGATATCGACAAGAGCCAGGCGGAGCGATGGATTCGAGAGCGGTTCGGCACGATGCCGACGCCTGGTCGCGTGCCTGAGCGCGTGACTCCAACGTCGCGGTCGGATAAGAAACCCCTCGTCGACGTCTATCGGGGCCGGGTGATTCCCGCGATCACTGTGCTCTGGAAGGAGCGGGTGCATCCCATCGACTCGCGGGCCGGCTTCAAGCAGCAGCTCGTGGAGCGCTTGCTCTTCGACGGACTCTCGCGACGCTTCCTCAAGATGCGCGAGCACGTCCACCGACCATTCCTCGCGGCGGAGACGGGGCGCGCGGCGCTGAACGCGCGGACGGCTGATGCGGAGCTCGTGCGCGTGGTCGCCAACCCCGACAGTTTGGAGAGCGGAGTGGCTGCGGCACTCGGGGAAGTGGAGCGCGTCGCCCGCTACGGCGTGCCCGCGCAGGTGCTCGATCGGCAAAAGGCAGCCCTGTTGCGGGAGTTCGAGAGTGCGGCCGCAGCCGAGGACGCGGTGCCCTCGACACGGTACGCGAGCGACTACGCCGAGCATTACCTGCGTCGCGACGTGGCACTCTTGAGTCCCGCACAAGAGCTGGCCCTGGCGCGGGCGGTCATGCCCACGATCACGACCCAAACTCTTGCTCAAGCGGCCCGGTTCTGGCGCCGCCGCAGTGATCTCCAGATTCTCGTGACGTTGCCCGCGTTCGCGCATGCACGGCCCCCGACGCGCGAGAGCGTCTTGGCTGTTCTGGATTCGGTCGAGCACGAGCCGCTCACGGCCGACACCGCGCACGTGCTGGCCGATGCCCTGCTGATGAGCCAGCTGCCGACGCCTGGACGCATTGTGGCCGAGCAGTGCGATACGACGGCCGGAATCGTCGAGTGGACGCTCTCTAACGGTGCGCGGGTCATCCTTAAGCCCACGCGCTTCAATGCAGATGAGGTGCTCCTCAAGGCGGTGAGCCCTGGAGGCTTTTCGCTCGTGCCCGACTCGTTGTTCTTCACGTCCGGTCGGCTGGTGGCGAGGATGATGACGGAGGCTGCTGGTGTGGGCGCGCTTGACCGCGACGCGCTCACCCAAAAGCTGGCCACGACCGTGCTCCGCGACTTCACTGTCTCAATTACCAACAACGATGAGTCGATCAGCCTCGCCGGCTCGCCCAAAGATCTGACGACCCTATTCCAGCTGCTGTATCTGCAATTCACCGCGCCCAAGCTGGACACCGCTGCGCTCTCTGGCTGGAAGCAGGTCGGCACCAACCTCACGCCCTCGTTCGACGAGCAGCTCGACGCGATCCTCTCACGCGGCGACCGCCGGCGCGCCCCACCGCCGTGGGCGTTGATTCCGTTCGCCGACAGCTCGCAAGCGATGGCGGTCTACCGTGATCGGTTCGGCAACGCGAGTGACTTCACGTTCTTGATAGTCGGCAACGTTACGGCGCAAGAGGTCCGGCCCCTGGTCGAGCTGTATGCGGCTAGCCTGCCAGGCACCGCGCAGCACGAGGTCCCAAAGTCGCTCGACCTTCAGCCATGGGACGCAATCGCGCGGCCCACCACGCGTGTGTTCGACATCCCCAAGGCCAGCACGTTGCTGGTGTTCGACGGGCGGTTTCCCAGCACGCCCGCCCAGTATCCGACGGAGCGACGGCATCTTGCGGCTCTCGCCTGGCTGCTGCGGCTCAAGCTCACGGACGACCTCCGGGAGCAGATGGGCGGCACGTATTCAGTGAACGTATTGGATGAGACCTATGCTGATCCGGAAGAGCACTACCGCGTCGGCGTCGCCTTCGATGCTGCGCCTGAGCGGATGGACACGCTACAAGCCGCGCTGTTCGCGGTGCTCGACACGGTACGGGCGCGCACGCCAACCGCAGCCGAGCTCGCGAAAGTCGCGGCGATTCAGCGGCGGACGCGTGAGGTCGCGTTGCAGAACAACCACGCCTGGCTGAGCGCGATCGAGCTGTATGAACGCCTAAAGATTCCTCTCGACCGTATCGTGGTCCCACACGTCGCCCCGCTCACGGCGGCCGATCTCCGAGCGGCGGCGCAGCACTACCTGCCTGCGGCGGCGTACATCCTCTTCACAGCGCTGCCACGGGACACGTCGTATCTTTCCAAGGACACCCTCACCCACCCTCCTGTGAACAAATCGCGATCCGTGGACCATTAGGGGTTTGCGCTCGCTCAAGAGTCCTTATTCCCAGTTGGTCGCGGCCGAATCGCCGCGGGCGTGAGACACAGTTCGGGGCCTCCCGGACCAAGCCGCGCAGCACGCATTGCCCGTCTATCCAGTGGTCTGACCATGCTCTTGACCCTATGCAAATCCAAGCTCCACCGGGCCACCGTGACGCAGGCGGAGCTGCACTACGAAGGCAGTATCACGATCGACGCCCATTTGCTCGAGGCAGCCGGGATCGTGCCGTTCGAGCGCGTGCAGATCGTTGATATCGACAACGGTGCGCGCTTCGAGACCTACGCCATTGAAGGGGCGCGGGCGTCGGGGATGGTGTGCGTGAACGGTGCAGCGGCGCGACTGGTGCACACGGGTGACCGCATCATCGTCATCAGCTATGGCCTGATGACTCCGGAAGAGGCCCGCTCGCACCGTCCCGTCATTGTGCTGCTTGGTGCAGACAACACGATTTCTCCTCTGAATCCAGCCGAACGCGTCGGCTGAAGACCCTAATCAGACCGCCTGAGGTCTTGGCTCGTTCAGTGTGTTCTTCGGATCGCTCGTAGGGGTCTGACACGAGACAAGGGTCTTATATGTGGAGTGCTCTGCTGTCATTCAGGGTTTGGACGATTCACGGGCGCGTGACGGCTGACCTCACGTGGTGATTTGGCGCTGATTGCAGCCACGCTAAACAATTGCTAAGAAGCGGCCGCTCCGGGCGCGTCGCGCTCGGGGCGTTTTCGTGCTCGCGATGTCCGTCGCTGCCATTAGCTACTTATTCGCGCGACTCGAGGAGATCTGGCATGATGACCCGCCCAATCCGAGTGACGTGTCAAGTGCATCAGCTCGGCACAGAGACAGCGTTCGAAGTGCTGGCGCGCGCGAAGCGGCTCGAGGCAGAAGGTCGTAACGTGCTCCACCTCGAGATTGGTGAACCTGACTTCGCTACGCCACCTCACATTGTCGCGGCTGGCGTGCGGGCCCTGCAGGAAGGGGCGACGAAGTACGCGCCGGCCGCAGGGCTGCCGGATCTACGGGACGCCATCGCGCAGTCAATGCGCGACCGCGGCGTGCCCGCACAAGCCGACAACGTCGTCGTGACGTCGGGTGCGAAGCCGATGCTGTACTATGCCCTATCCGCACTCATCGAGCCGGGCGATGAGGTCCTCATTCCGGATCCGGGATTCCCCATCTACGAGTCCGTCGTGCGATGGGCATTCGGCCGACCCGTCGGTTACAGCGTCGACCCTGCGCGTGAGCAAGCCCTTGATGTGGACGAGATCGCCCGGCGGATCTCCTGCAAGACGAGCGTGCTCGTGCTGAACAGTCCGCACAATCCGACGGGCACCGTCCTTGACCGAGGGACGTTGGTCTCCCTCGCCGATTTAGTCGACAGACACGATCTCGCGGTGATATCCGACGAGATCTACTCGCAACTCCTGTTTGACGGGCAGCATAGCAGCATCGCCTCGATCCCCGGGCTCTTCGATCGCACCGTGGTGATCGATGGCTTCTCGAAGGCCTACGCAATGGCCGGCTGGCGGCTCGGCTACGGGGTTCTGCCCATCTCCATGGTCCGGCACGTGGAGCGTTTCATCATCAACACGACGAGCTGCGCACCACCTTTCGTGCAGCGCGCCGGACTCGCGGCGCTCACCGAGTCCCAGGCGTGTGTGCGCGAAATGCGTGAGGAATACCAGGTCCGGCGCGACCTGTTGGTGAATCGCCTCAACGACCTGGAGGGGGTCTCCTGCGCCTCACCCCGTGGCGCTTTCTACGCATTCCCGAAGATCAGCGGGGTGCTGGAACGGAAAGCCATGACGGCGGATCAATTCGCGGAGACCCTGCTCGATGAATTCGGGTTGGCGTGCCTTCCGGGCTCCGCATTCGGCGCGGGCGGCAGGGGCCACATTCGGCTGTCCTTCGCGACGTCCCGACCTACGCTTGAGCGCGCGGTCGATTTGTTGAGTGAGGCTTTGAGGGCGGATTCCGAAGTGATGAGGGTGGTGTGACGGCTATGCCCACCGGAAAGATCACCGTGGCCACGCTGAGAGCTCTGAAGGCTAGGGGAGAGAAGACCGTCTTTGTCACGGCCTACGACTACCCGACGGCGGTGTTCGCCGAGCGCGCGGGTGTCGACATGATCCTCGTGGGCGACTCAGCGGCGATGACGATGATGGGGATGCCAAACACACTCGGCATCGGGATGGACGAGATGTCCGTTTTCACGCGGAGCGTCTGCCGTGCAGTCTCGCACGCGTTTGTGGTGGGCGACCTGCCGTTCCTTTCGTATCAACAGTCCGATGGGGCTGCTGTTCTGAATGCTGGGCGCTTCGTACAGCTGGGTTGTGACGCCGTGAAATGCGAGGGTGGGACACGGGTCGCCCGTCGCGTGCGGGCCATGGTCAATGCCGGTATCAACGTGATGGGGCACTTGGGCTTGACCCCGCAGAGTCTCGGGCCGCTCAGCGGCTATCGGGTGCAAGGGAAGTCACGCTTGGCCGCCGATGAGATCCTTGAGAGCGCGCGCGCACTCGAGGATGCCGGCGCGTTCGCCATCCTCCTTGAGGCGATACCGGCGGAGACGGCCGGCTACATCCGGGAGCAGCTGGATGTGCTGGTATACGGCATCGGCGCCGGGCCTCAGGTAGACGGCCAACTCGTCATCTCACATGACATTCTCGGAACGTTCGCGGGCGAGATCACGCCCCGATTTGTTCGGTCCTATGCTCGTATCGGCGCCGATATCGAAGCGGCCTTTCGCGCCTATGCCGAGGATGTCCGCGCCGGACGATTTCCGGGCCCGCAGGAATGTTATGCGCTCGATCCGACCGACGAAGCAGAGATCCGCGAAGCACGGGCCCGACTTTGTCGAGGGCGCTCGGCCGAGCGCGCCCCCTAGTCTCCGACGTCTGGCCCGCGGGCGGTAAGGGTTGGTGCTGGATTGGCTGTCTAGCCTCAGTGGGGGCAATCGGAGCGATGTCGTTCCGAAATGCACCAGGGCTACTTGGCGCGAGAGCTTTGAGGGGCGCGACTCCAACGGACCTGCGACGCGATGTAGCGCCAACGAGTGCAGTAGCGCGAGCGGACGCGGATCGCGGCTCCACCGGTCTAGCGGAGGGTCGTGGCTCGCCGTATGCTCGGCGCAAAATGGTCCATCCCCAGCCCTTGTCATCCCAGCCCATGGGGATCGCGGCAATCCGCAACGGCGACGTCACCGCGTTCGAGACCGTCTTCCGCACGTATTACCGACGGCTCTGCGCGGTTGCCTACGCTTTCGTAGACTCCGCCGACACAGCAGAGGAGATCGTGCAGGATCTATTCCTGAAGATTTGGCGGCAACGTGAATCGCTGCGGATCACGGACAGCCTGCAAGCCTACCTCTACCAAGCAGCGCGCAACGCCTCTCTCAACCATCTCAAGCATCGACGCATTGAGTCCCGTTGGTCGGAGCGCGTCCGGGCCGAGGACCCGCCGGTCGCTCGCGCAGCCGATGATGACCTCGTCGAGAGCGAGTTGTCCCGCGCCATCGACGCAGGCATCGCGGCTCTTCCTGAACGCTGTCGCCTCGTCTTCACGATGAGCAGACACCAGGGGCTGTCATACGCTGAGATCGCCGACGCTCTCGGCATCTCAATAAAGACGGTCGAGGCGCAAATGGGACGGGCTTTGAAGAGTTTGCGAGAGAGGCTAGACCCGGCAAACTAGCCAAACGAAGCCGTTTCGCACCGGCTCACACGCTGCCTCGTCACAGTTTTCCCACCCAATTCGTCTCCCAAAGCGTCGTCCTCCCCCCCAGCGCTCTCATGGGCACGAAAGTGCTCGGGGATAAGGGGCATCGAGGCGTCCGTTGTCCATACATCGTGAGCAACGATCTCGATTACACCAAGCTCGCCCGCTTTCTTGCCGGAGAGTGCTCTGACGCTGAAGCGGAGGAGGTTCGCGAGTGGCTGGCCAATCCCGCGAACCAGCGCGCCTTCGAGCGGCTCGAGCAGATCTGGCGCCGGACCGCCGCACTACCGCCGCAATGGGACCAAGACACCGCTTGGACGAAGCTGGCGTCCCACCTAGATCAGCCTGCTCCCAAGGTAGTGGCACTACGCGACCGATGGCAGAGCGCGTCGCTGTCCGTCGAGTGGTGGACGTCGCGGAGATCTGTCGTGCTCTCCGCGACCGCCGCCGCGCTCGCCCTCCTCACGATCGGTGGGTACGCGTGGATTACGAGGGCGCGACACCAAGCCACGGCCGCGCTGCGCGAAGTCGCGACCCGTCGTGGCCAGCGCGCCGCCTTGGATCTGCCCGATGGGAGTCGCATTGTGCTCGCGCCCGGAAGTCTGGTGCGATTCGCGGCGGATTTCGGGACGGGCGGCACAGGGGTCGCCCGCGAAATCGTGCTCGAGGGCGAAGGCTATTTCCGCGTGCGGCACGACAGCGTTCGGCCGTTCCGCGTCCGAACGGCCATGGCCATCGTTGAGGACATCGGCACTGACTTCGTGGTTGCTTCGCAGCAACAGCAGCGCAGTGTTGCGATCGCCGTCGTGTCTGGATCCGTCACACTTCACCGACCTGACGCCGTTGCAGGCCCACCCCTCCTTACCGTCAGCCGAGGAGATCTGGCGCTGCTCGATTCGTCGGGAACAGCAACTCTCACGCCCAACGCCAATCTCGCGCCGTACATCGCGTGGACAGAAGGAGGCCTAGCCTTCGATGCCACGCCGCTGCGCGACGTAGCGGCAACGCTCGGCAAGTGGTACGACCTCGATGTCGTAGTCGCGGACAGTGCGTTGGCTGGGCGCAGGCTTACAGCGTCATTCCGCCAAGCGCAGGCGGTGTCGCAAGTCTTGGATGTGATTGCCCGCTCGCTGGACGCGCACGTGGAGCGCAAGGGTCGCGTGGTCGTGTTTCGCGTGACGTCTCGGTGAGGACAACCCATGCGACGGCTGGCCGTGTGGCTCGTCCTGAGCCCAGTGCTGGGGCCAGTGAGCGGAAGCGCGCAGGTTCCGCGATTTCTCCGGGCGGATTCGGGAAGGGCGCCGGTGGACGCGAGCTCGACGCCAGCGCTCCGGCAGCGAGTCTCGCTCCATCTGGAAGGTGTGACGGTCAAGGAGGCGCTCACCGCGATTACGCGACGGACCGGTTTGCCATTGGCCTACAGCGACGACCTGTTGCCCCGGGATGCGCGAGTCCGACTCCAAGCTCAGGAGATGACCGTGGGTGCGGCGCTACGAAAGGTGCTACTCGGTACCGGCCTGGACGTGGTGTTCAACGCGAACGGACAGGCGACGCTGGTCAAACAAGCGGCAGGCTCGGCGCAACGCCCTGCGGCGGTGAAGTCTCAGTGATGAGAAGGAACATGCCCCGGTTCTCAAGGTGGTTTGTCCTTGCCGCGACATTCGGGTTTGCCCAGCCCGGCGCCGCTCAACTGTGGCTGGCCGATCACGTGACCTACCTCCAGACCCCGCCGCTCTTCCTGCGAGCGGCCGATGGTCGAGTTGAGTCGGTGGACGGAAACCTGAGGTGGCTGCTGGGGCGGCGTCTCTCGCTCCAGCTCGAGCGCGTAACGATCAAACAGGCGCTGACCGAGATCACGCGGCAGACAGGTCTTTTCCTCGCTTACAGCGACGACGTGTTGCCGCCCGATACCCGTATTTCGCTCCACACCGACGGTATCACGCTTGCCGGGGCCCTTGACGATGTGTTGTCCGACACCGGCCTCAATGTGGTGTTCAGCCCCAATGGGCAGGCGACACTGGTCAAACGACCTAGGGGTGCTATCCAGGTTGGGATGGTCGGCGGATATGTGACCGACTCCACGACCGGCCGACCGATCGTGGGCGCGGTCGTCACAATCACCGAGAAGGACACGAGCTCGACGGGTGCGGGGCGGCCGACCCCGACTGCGACGATCGTCACGAACGACAGCGGCTGGTACCAGGTGGAAATCCCGCCCGGAGAATACGCCATTCGCGTGCGGGCGGTCGGCTATGCGCCCTCAGGGCGCGCGTTTGCGTTCGCCGAAAACGAGCGCCTGGTGCTCAGCTTCGCCCTCCGCATGGGCATGACGCGCTTGGCGGAGGTCGTGGTGACCGCCACGGTCCCCAAGCGCCGGCTCGATATCCCCAACGACATCACGACCATTCAGGCCGATTCGATCGCCGCAACGCAACCGATCCGGAGCGTCACCGACCTCTTGGAGACGCGGGTGCCAGGACTCGAGGTGGAGCACACCTCCGGAGCGCCGGGCGATCCTTCCCGCCTCCGACTGCGCGGGGCGAGCAGTTTCCTCGAGACCAATGATCCGATCGTGATCGTCAATGGCGTCCGAGTCTACTCGGATCAGTCTTCGGACCGAGCGGGGAATTTGACGAGCCTGTCGAGCGGGGTGGGGGCCTTCGCAGCCCCATCGCCATTGGACCAGATCGATCCCAACAGCATTGAGACGATCGAAGTTCTCAAGGGTCCCGCGGCGGCCACGCTGTACGGACAGGATGCGGCGAACGGTGTCATTGTCATCACCACCAAGCGTGGGCGTGCAGGCCCACCCCGCTGGACGGCAAGCGTTGAACGGGGGATGACCGAGATGCCGGGCGCCTACCCGCTCGGATACTTCCGGTGGGGGCACGGCATTGCCGACAATACGCCGCGCTTCTGCACGCTACAGCAGCAAGGCTGCGTGACGGACAGTATCGTTCGCTTCCAGCTGTTGAGCAACCCACAGTACACCCTCCTGGGTCAGGGCGAGCGCAGCGCGGTGACCGTCGGGGTGTCGGGCGGGACCCCTCAGTTGACCTACGCCGTGAGTGGCGACGTCTCAGACGAGACGGGCCTGATTCAGCTGCCTATGGTGGCGGCCGCGCGGTATACAGCGGCGCACGGAGGCGTCGCGCCGCCCGACTGGATGGGGCGGCCGGACGAGTATCGGCGATGGGGCGCGACGAGCCGACTGCAAGCGCAGATCGGGGAAAAGGCGGTCGTTTCGCTGACGGCGATGCTCCAACGAGGCACCCAGCGGCGCTCCACGCTCGAAGGTCAGCTCCCGTTGCTCATGAACACGTATTACGATGCCGCGTCCGGCCAATACTACCGCCCCGACAATGGCGGGACCCTCACGACCGATGACCAGGTTGTCTCAGACTTCTACATGCGGGTGCAGGACGTCGCGACCACGTTCACGAACGCCGTCAACGTCACGTGGCAGCCCCGCCCCTGGCTTCAGGCGAGCACCGACGCAGGGCTCCAGCTCATAACCCGAGACGACGAAAGCCTACTTCCGTACGGCGCTGACGCCGGCCGGCGGGATAGCATCGGGTCGCTTGCGGTCGGCCGCGGAACGTCGCTCGTCCGCACTGTGAACGCACGTGCCACCGCCACGGCGCCGCTACCCGGCGGCTTCCGATTGCAGACGGCCGTGGGCGCGAACTACAACAGTACCAGCACGAGCGACTTCGCTATCAACGGAACTGGGCTCGTGCCGGGGACGAGCAGCGTCAGCCAAGCGGGGCAGTTCGGTTTCCCGGTGCAGAATGCGCTGGACCTCACAAGCTTCGGCTGGTACGTGGTGCCGTCGATCTCACGGAAGGAGTTCACCCTCTCCCTCGGCCTCCGATTAGACGGTGGCAGCACCTTTGGGGCGCACGTGTCGCTGCCGGCCTTCCCCCAGATTGGAACCACCTACGTCATCTCTGACAAGTCTTGGTTCCCGTTCAAGCGGGTGTTCGATGTGCTCCGGTTACGCATCGTGTACGGTGCCGCGGGCACCTGGCCTGGCCCGGCGGATCGACTGCGGCTCTTCAGCCAGCGGAGCCAGTTGGTGGACTCGCAGTCGGTGACAACCGCGAGCCTCACCACACTCGGCAACACGCAGCTCCGGCCAGAACGTTCGACGGAGACTGAGGGCGGTTTCGACGCGGATATCCTCGACAATCGGCTCTCGGTATCGCTTTCCCTGTACCACAAGATGCGGTACGACGCGCTTATGTCTGTCCCAGTGCCTCCCTCGGTCGGCGGCAGCTCGGTATTCACTATCCTCAAGAACATCGGGGTGGTGCGGAACACGGGACTCGCCCTCACGCTCGGGACGCATCTCGTCCGCACCGCGCTGCTCGACTGGACCACAGATGTGGGAGTGGGCCGTAACCACAATCTCGTGCTCTCAGTTGGTCCCGGAATACCGCCCAACCTCGGCAATAACGCCCAGCGCCTCGTAGCGGGCTATCCGCTATTCGGGTTTTGGGCGCGTCCGATCCTGGGCTATGCCGATCGGAACCACGACGGTGTGATCGAGCCCGGCGAGGTCCTCGTGGGAGACTCTGCCGTCTTCATGGGATCCGCCGAGCCAAACTACGAAGCCGCACTCCACAGCTCCGTCGCGCTCTTCGGCAGGGCGCTAACGCTGGGCGTGTCCTTCCAGTATCAGAACGGCGTGACGCAATTAAACCTCGTCACTGTGACCGGGCAGTCGGTGTCGCAGGCGCTGAACGATCCGCACACCTCTTTCGGCGCCCAAGCGGCCGCGGTCGCGCCGACGGACTACGGCCAGATCGAAACGGTGTCAGTCCTGCGGTTGACCGGGCTGACGGTGAGCTATCGGGTGCCGACGTCGGTGGCGCACGGGATCGGCGCGGAGGCGGTCGCGGTGACGTTGCAAGGGGCCAACGTGGGAGTGTGGACGAAGTACCGGGGGAAGGACCCTAACGTCAACGCCTTTGCGACGGGCAACGCAATCGCCGACACCGGCCAGCTGCCGATACCGCGTACCTGGCAGCTGCGCATGAGCGTCAGTTACTGATGGACGATCGAGCGCGTATGAACGCAACGACCGGGCGCCGAGTTGCGCTGATGAGGCTGGGTTTGCTCCTTGGCGCCAGCCTGTGCGCGTGCGCGCCCGAGCAGGTGACCGGCAACGCGACGCTGCCGCCGAACGTGCCGGATCCGCATGCCCTCGAGAATCGGGCGGGTGCCGTAGCGACCTATTACGGCACCCTCGCCGGTTTTACGCAGGCATTCGGAGGCGCTGGGGGTCTTGGCAGCAGTATGGTCCTCACTGCCGGGGTGCTCTCTGACGAGCTGCAAGATGGAGGCGTCGGTGAGCCAATCGGGTTGTCGACCGACGGCACAGCGCTCGACAGCCGGGTCCTGCCTGAGCTACAGGGCCCCGGCAGCGATCAAGTGCAGTTCTACACTTCTGCTTACGCCGAGATGCAGCAGGTCCGGGCGCAGGCGGAAGAGGCGCGAGGGCTCTTGTCGCAATACGGTGGCGACAGCCTCCGCGCGCTGCGCGCTCACGTGGATGCGCTTGAGGGGTACGCCGAGACCTTCCTCGCCGATCTCTTCTGCTCCGGCATTCCGTTGAGCACGGTGGACTATGGCGGCGATTACACGCTGCGACCGGGCTCGTCAACCCAGGACGTGTATCAACACGCTGTCACCCTGTTCGATTCGGCGGTCGCGCTCGGACGGGACAGCGCGCGCATTCTCAATCTGGCGCGCGTGGGGCGCGCGCGAGCGCTGCTGGCCCTGGGGCAGTACGGGCCGGCCGGGCAAGCGGTAGTGGATGTGCCCGATGGTTTCGCGTACGCGGCTACCTACTCGACGCAACCCGGAGTCGGAGTTGGCGACAATCAGAACTTTGCGTGGGTTCCGCCCGGGCAAAGCTGGTCGGTCACCACCGTGGATCGGGAAGGGGGCAATGGACTCCCTTATTTCTCGAGCAATGACTCGCGGACCGCGAGTAGTGAGATCGGCACCAATCTCTATGGGCGTACGCTCTCGCATCCGAACAAGTACGCTACGGATGGTTCAAGCCCGATCGTCGTGGCGGACGGGGTTGAGGCGCGGCTCATCGAGGCCGAGGCGGCGCTTCAGGCGGGCGATGTCGCGACGTGGCTCGCGAAGTTGAACCATTTGCGCGAGACCGCGATCACACCCGCGCTTCCTGACACCACGGACCCCGGTACGTCGGACGCGCGAGTCGACCTGCTCTTTCGGGAAAGGGCCTTCTGGCTCTTCCTCACCGGCCACCGCCAAGGTGACCTGCGGCGGCTGATCCGTCAGTATGGCCGCGACCCCAACCGAGTGTACCCCACCGGCAGTTACCCGGGGGGGAGTGGACGCTACGGCTTTGACGTTACCGCCCCGGTCCCGGCCGCGGAGCGTGCCTACAACCCACTCTACGTCGGCTGCATGAGCCGCGGTGCTTGAGCAGCATGCCTTCGTGAGGAGACGGATGTCAACTAGTTGCTTCACCACGACCCGCACCACGAGGGTGGCCCGGCTGGTGTCAGGCTGCGCGGCTGTGGTGCTCATCGGCTGCGCTCGCGACGTAGTCGCGCCACAGCCCGCGGCCGATCCGACGCGGCTCTACTGGTCCCTGACCCTCGACCAGCACGCGCTCACGCTCTCGACGGTGAGCCCGTACGACACGGTCCGGCTCACGGCCACCGCGCGAAATGCGGACGGAGGCCCGCTCTCGGGAACTTCTCCTGTGACCTATGCCTCCTCGGACTTGCAGCTCGTTCAGGTGAGCACGGATGGACTGGTGCGCGCCATTGCATCGGGGCAAGGAGTCCAGGTGATAGCCACGATAACCGTGGGGAACCTCACTCATGCCGATACGGCGCTCGTGAACATCAGCACGAACTCCGCCCCGCCGGTGCTCACAACGTTCTCTATCCACCCAGTCCCCCCTGACACGGCCGTTCTGCCGATGTTTTCGCCTGCCGGGTTCTTCTTCTACGGCCCCGTGTTTGGCGGCCAGAAACAGCTCGCGCCGCAAGCGTTCGACGCCACGGGTGCCCCGATCGGCGGTCTCCTGTTCGACTTCCGCTCCTCCGACACGACGATCGCGACGATCGATCGCCAAGCGGGATCGATGAATGGCGTGCAACCGGGACAAGTGACGATCGTCGCGAGCGCGACCGCCTACGGCGTCGCGAAAGTGGACACGGTCGTGTACACCATCACGCTGCCCGCCGCTCAATTCGTCGGATTCGGGCAGACGGGCCTGACTGTCGGTTTCTCCCCGAGCGGCGTGACGATTGTGAAGGGGGGCTACGTGGTCTGGTATAATGCGTCCCGGCGCCCGGTCGACATAGTCTTCGACGACTCAGTCCAGGTCGCCCAGGACTCGGTGTTCTGTCAATGCGGAGCGGGCAATGTGAGTCAATTCGGCGACACGACGGGCTTCTTCTCGCTCCCCAATGTACGCGCCCGCTGGTTCCCGGTCGCAGGAACGTTCACGTACCACAGTTCGCTCACTGGAACGAAGGGAACCATCACGGTGGCGGCCCGCCCCTAGGCGGGCCGCGGTAGGCTTCCGACCGCTCGCGAGCGCGCGGTCGGGGGCAGCAAACTTCCCCGGGGCGCGGTCGTGATAGTGCAACGCCGCCGCGCCATTGTGCGACGGTCCGCCGCCGCTACCTCGTCATCCGGAGTCTCGGTTCATGGCTCAGACGCGACGCGCCTTTCTCGTGACCAGCACCGCGGCCGCAGCGGCGGCTGCGGCTCCACCCTGGCTGTGGCGCAGCGGTGTGCTGGAGCGGGGCGGTCGGCGCGAGGCGCCCCGGATCACCCAGTCGGATCTCCGAGCCCTCGCCGCGCGCGCGGTCGACGTTGCGCGCAGCGCGGGCGCTGCGTACGCGGATGTCCGCCTCACACATACCTACGGACGCAGTATCACGCCGGAGGGGACCCACCAGGCCGGGTTGATCAGTGACTCCGAAGAGATGACGGTTGGCGTGCGCGCGCTAGTGAACGGCTACTGGGGATTTGCGGCAAGTCCCGCCTGGACGGCGGACGAAATGGCGCGGCTCGGACACGAAGCCGTCGACCTCGCCAAGGTGAACGCTGCGGGTAAGCCGCGCGTCGTGGACCTTGCTCCGGCACCTGGGAACGAGACCGGTCACTGGGAGACGCCGCTGCGGATCGATCCGTTCAGCGTGCCGGTCGATGAGGTCCTCGATTTTCTCGGAGCCTTCCGGGTCTATGGCGGGGAAAACTACGGCGGAGACCTGGGCATACAGATCGGCTGCCAGTTCACCCGGCAAGAAAAAGCATTCGCATCGACTGCAGGGGCGTTCGTTACACAGGCGCTCACGGCGATCGGTGTGGGTTTTCAAATCGCATGGCTGAAAGCTCCGCCTGGAGAGGACCCTAAGGCGGTTAGTGACCTCCTTCCTCTGGCCGGGCACGGGTGGGAGTATGTGCGGGACAACGAGGCCGGCCTCCGTGCTGAGATCCCGCGGCTCATCGCAGAGCTGGAGGCGGATTGGCGGCTGCCGTCGAAGCCGGTCGATGTGGGCCGCTACGACATGGTCCTCGATGCAGCGGGGATGGCCGAATTGGTGGACGCCACCCTGGGGACGGCGACGGAGCTCGACCGCGCGCTGGGCTACGAGGCGAACGCTGGCGGCACGAGCTACCTCGACGACCCGCTGGCCATGCTGGCGACGTTGCAAGTCGCCTCGCCAGTCGTCACGCTCACCGGGAGCCGCTCTACTCCGGGCGGGCTGGCCACGGTCCAGTGGGACGACGAGGGCGTGCGGCCCGACGACTTCGCATTGGTCAAGGACGGCGTCTTCACCGACTACCAGACCACGCGCGAGGCCGCGGGCTGGCTCCGTGAGGCCTACGCGAAGCGGGGCGTGGCCCAGCGCTCGCACGGCTGTGCCAACGCCCAATCGGCCCTCTTCGCTCCCCTGATCTTCCCACCCAATCTCCAGCTCGAGCCGGGCAAGCAGGAGCTGGCCCTGGAGGACTTGCTCGCGGGACTCGACCGCGGCGTCTACGTACGGGGACTCGGGTTGGGGCTCGACTTTCAACAACGCAGTGGATGGTCGCGCGAGGGTCTGTTCTATGAGGTGAAAGGCGGCAAGAGGGTCGCGCGGCTGCAGCACGCGGGGCTGCTCTTCCGCACCGCCGAGCTGTGGAAGGCACTAACCGCGCTCGGGGGACCCGCCAGTCTCCGCTGGACACCTGCGCAACGGGCCAAGGGCGAGCCAGCCCAGTGGGCGGCGTACAGTGTGGGGGCGGTGCCAGCGCGGTTCAAGCAGCAGACCGTCATCGACACCTGGCGGAAGGCATGAGCGGACGGACGCGGAGCCCGCAACCGGCCGTCCCGCGCTGGCTCAGCGCGCTGTTCGGGGCGCCGGACAAAAAGTTCCTCTCGCAAGCCGACTGCGAAGCGCTGGTCGCGCAGGCGGAGCGTTTCGCCCAGGGCGCGGGCGAGACCCCCTGCAAGGTGACGAGTTGGTGGAGTGGCGAGGTGCGCTGGGCCCGCAATCGCGTGAGTCTCGCGAGCGATCGCCGGAATGATGAGCTCAGGATAGGGCGCAGAATCCAGGGCGCGGAAGGGGGTGTTCGCACGAACCAGATCGACGCGGTATCGCTGGAGGGCGCCGTGCGGGCAGCCGAGCGCCTCGCGTACTACGGGAGGACGAACCCGGACGAGCACCGAGAGCCGCCGCCGCGGTTCGAGTACCTGACCCCGGCGATCTGGAGCGACCAAACGTTCGCGCAGCCGGCCGGCGAGCGAGCCCGGGCGGCGCAGGCGATCATCGCCCCCGCCGAGCAGGCGGGCATGGTGTCCTTCGGCTATCTCGCCGTCCAGGCGGCGGGCCACGCGGTGATCGACCCGGCGGTCGGGCGGCCGCTCTACGCGCCCTACACCGCAGCGCAGTGCTCTATGACGGTGCGCGATCCCGAGGGGACGGGCTCGGGGTGGGCGGGCACGAGCTCCTACGACTGGACGCGGATCGATCCCGCCGCCCTCGCGCGGCGTGCCCTCGAGAAGTGCCTGGCGTCCCGCCATCCCGTGACCATCGAACCCGGGCGCTACACCGTCATCCTCGAGCCCCAGGCGGTCCATGGCCTCGTGCGACGCGTCGTGGATGCTTTCTATGGTCGTTACGATGCTGAGAGGGGGCCCAATCCCTTCCACCTCCGACCCCTCTACTCGAAGCTCGGGCTGCAAGTGGCCGACACCCGGGTGACGATCGTGCAGGACCCCCTGGATCCGGATCTCGGCGTGCTCCCGTTTACCGACGACGGCCAGCCGGTGCGGCCGGCGACGTGGATCGACCACGGGATGGTCACCCATCTCGCCTACTGGCGGGACTACGCTCTCGAGTGGCTGCACGACAATGACCCGATCGTCGACCGCTGGGGCTACCGCATGGCGGGCGGGAGCGCCACGGTCGAGGACATGATCCGGTCGACCCAACGCGGGCTCCTCGTCACGCGCTTCTCGAACCTCGACACGCTCGATCCGGAGAGCTTGCTGATGACCGGCGTGACGCGGGACGGGCTGTGGCTTATCGAGCACGGCACGATCTCGAAGGCCGTCAAGAACCTCCGCTTCACGGAGTCCCCGCTGTTTGTGCTCAACAGCATCGACCTGCTCGGGCCGCCTGAGCGGGTATTCAGTCCCGACGCCCCGGCGATCGTGCCGCCCGTCAAGGCGCACGATTTCAGCTTCACGTCGACGATCGACGCGATCTAGGGAGCGCCGTCCCATGACCCGAACAGCAGGCCGTTGGACGTGGCGCCCGTGGTGCGGTGTCCTCAGCAGCGCGGCTCTGGTCGCCCTGGTGCCGGGGGCCGGCGCCCAGACCCGCTTCGCGTGGCCGACGCGTGAGCCGACGTACGCCGACTACGATGTGGAAGAATGCGCGGCTGGTGTCCAACGCGCCCGCGCGTATGCGGCGTGGGGAGCACGTGACGACACCCTGAGTCCGAGGGCGCGCCAGCTGGCCCCGGAATATCCCGCCGCCGTGGCGACCGCCAAGCAGTGTACAGCGCACTTGGTGCTTGCGCAGCTTCCGACCCAGGCCCAGCCGACGCTCTTGCGCCTCTCGCTCGTTGCCGGGGATGACACGACGTTCATGGCCGGGGTTCACGCTTCGGTCGCCAGTGTGCCGGCACCGGCGGAGCGAGCCGCCCGACTCTCGGACGCCGCGTCTCTCTTGCTCGACGCGCATCCGACGCGACTCTCGCTGGCGGACACGTTAGCGCAGGCGTTGGACGGCCTTGGAGGGCCGGCCTCACGGGCGGCGTCAGGTGTGTACGCGCACATCATGACGTCGGCACACGATCAGAGGGACGACGCCCGTGCAGCGCGAGACCTGCCGAGGGCCTTGAACGCCGTCGCAGCATACCTACAGTTCGATTCGGTACGCCTTCGAAGCCGCCCCGTCGAGCGGGCTTTTATCACGATCGGTGTCGCTGCACTGCAGGGCCTGGGAACGCGCGACAGAGTATTGAGTGAGCAGGGACCGACGGCCTTCCTGGATTCCGTGCGCCACGGTCTTGCGGCCCAGGTCGTGGCTAACCACTTGCACGGGCCCGACTCGGCAGGAGTCGTGCAAGCAGGGTTGAAGGGCGGTGGGCGGCCAGCCCCCCCAATCCAGACAGCGTTCTGGTTCAGCCGCCCCGACACCGCGGTAACCTACCCGCGAACGGGAATGGTTTCGCTCGTCGTGTTCGTTGACGAGCGCTGCGGAGCACCCTGCTACGCCGCATACGGCACCCTGCAGCGCCTCAAGCAGCGCTTCGGCGAACGGCTGGACTTGGTCGTGGTGACCAGCACCAAGGGCTACTTCCGCGAGTTGCCGCCGCTCGAGCCACCGGCCGAGGCGGCGGTACTCCGGGCGTACTTCCTCGACCGGCTTGAGCTGCCGGCGGCGTTAGCCGTCACCAACACTCCCTTTGTGGTGCTGCCACAGCCCGATCGCCGCCGGATCTACGATCAGGAGGGCGGGCCCCTCTGGGCCGCGTACGGCGTCAAGCCCGCCTCGCCGATCCAAGCTCGCGTGGACGCCTTCCTAGTCGCGCCGAGCGGTCTCGTGGTCGGCCAACGAATGGTGCCGAATGACGAGACCGAGGTGACAGATCTCATTGCGGACCTGCTCGCCTACCAACGAGGGCACCCGTGAGCGCGGTCCTGCCTCACCGTTTCGCAGCTCTCTGATGCGAGGTTCGCACATGCTGGTGCTCCGATCTGGACGCGGCCGTTGGCCGATCGCGATCTTCTCCTCCCATCGTGCGTGTGTGCAAGTCGCCTTGCTGGCTGTCGCTGCTGCGGCGCCGGCGTGGGCGCAGACAGCTCGCCGCTCGCGGGCCTCGCCTGCCGACACTGGGACGCTTGAGGTGGTGCCGGGGGACTCGGCGGCGCTGCGCGGGATGCTCCCCAACGGCCTCCGGTTCGTCGTGCGCGAGAACCGCGTGCCCCGACACCGAGCCGAGCTGCGGCTCGTGATCAACGCGGGGAGCGTGCTCGAGGACGAGGACCAGCTGGGTCTCGCGCACTTCGTAGAGCACATGGCGTTCAACGGCACAGCCCACTTTCCCAAGTCGGCGCTCGTTGACTACCTCCAATCGGTTGGGCTGCGCTTCGGTGCGGACCTGAATGCCGAGACGGGCACCGACGAGACGATCTACCGGCTCACCGTGCCCACCGACTCGGCGCATGTGCTCGTCCGCGCGATCGAGATTCTCAGTGAGTGGGCGCACGCGGTGACGTTCGATTCGAGCGAGGTCGTGGCGGAACGCGGAGTGATCCTCGCCGAGTGGCGCTTGCGAACCAATGGCGGGACCGATCCGTCGGTACGCAGAAGCGCGGCCCTGGATACACTGCTCTATGCGGGCACGCGCTACCCAGACCGCCCCCCGATCGGTGTGCCGGCGCTGATTCAAGCCGTCGAGCCCCCGCCTCTGAAGCGCTTCTATCACGACTGGTACCGGCCGGACCTCATGGCCGTGGTCGCCGTGGGGGACTTCGATCGTCGGGCAGTAGTGGAGCGTATTCGGTCGGAATTCGGCACGCTCCAAAACCCATCAGATGAACGTGCCCGACCGGCACGTGGTCTTCCACGTTGGCACGGCCCCCTCGTGGCCGTCCTGACCGACTCCTCAGTGGGAGGGATCGCGGAGCGCCTCATGTTCCGTGTGCCCGTGGATTCGGACACGACCGCGGCTCAGTGGTTGGCTACGGCCACGCGCCACGACATCCTGCGCAACATGCTGCTTAACATCCTGTGGCGGCGCCTGCTGATCTCTGACTCGACTGCCAACGGCGTGTACCAGCCCTTCGCTGACAGCGGGTGCTTGCTGAACGGTGGGGCGGACTTTTGCCTGGAGCTCGGGGGTGGGGTATCCCCGGAGCATACGACGAGCGGACTCACCGCGCTCGAGACGGAGCTTGCAGAGATCGCGCGACACGGCCCGACGCCCGACGAGTTCGATTGGGCGCGTAGCAAGCTTCGAAGCGACCTGGCAACGGCGGACTTGGGGGACGCGACCAAATCGTCGGCGACTTGGGCGGCAGAATACGTGAATTTCGCTTTCATACCGGTTCGATACACGGCCCCCGCACTCAATGAGCAGGAGACATTGGCTCTTCTCCCCACGCTTCGCCCATCGGACCTAGCAGAGTTCGCGCGGGCATGCTGCACGCTTCCCAACCTCGCCGTCATCCTGTTCGCGCCGGCCGCCGAGGCATCGCACCTTCCGGATCGGGCGCGCATCGTGGCGCTCCTCGACTCCGTCCAGCACGCCACGATTCCACTGCACGCCGGCACATCGTCGACGGCGCAGCTCTTCCTTGCCCGGCCGGCATCGGGCCATGTCACGCGGCAGCGCTCCTTGGCGACGGTGGGAGTGACCGAGTGGATGTTGTCGAATGGCATGCGTGTCTTATTCAAGCCTACGCGGTTCGCCGGGGAGGAGCTCCACTTGCGCGCGATCGCCCCCGGCGGTGTGTCCCTTGCCCCGGACTCGCTGTGGCCCGCCGCCGCCGTGGCTGGTGACGTCGTATCACAGGCACTCGGCTGGACAGACTTCAGTCCGGCGACGCTTCGCCAGCGGCTGTTCGGTGACTTCATCGCAGGGCCACCTGCGGTGAGGATCTCGGCCACCGAGGCGCGCGTGGACGTCGCTGGGTCCCCGCGTCATGCCGACCTGCTGTTCCAACTATTGCACCTCGCCTTCCAGGCACCTCGCGCGGACCTCGACGCCTTTGCCACCTGGCAAGCACAAGTCGCTGCTCGGCGCGAGCAGGCGCCCCCCGACTTGTTGCCCGACTTGCTCAATGCGGCCCTCACCGGTGACAACCCTCGGGCCGGGCCGCCCACGGCGAGCGCAGTGCGGCGCATTCAGCTCGACCAAGTGTCGCAGTTCTATCAGGCTCGCTTCAATGACGCGAGCCACTTCACGGTCATCATTGTTGGGGCACTCACGCCGGCCCAGGCCCGCCCCCTGGTCGAGCGCTACTTAGCCGGCCTGCCTACCCGGCACGAAGGTCCGGAACAGCCACGCTCCTTGGGCGTGCACCTCGCCACGGGCGTCGTGCGGCGCGCCTACCGAGGATTAGATGCGGACCAAGCACTGACGCTGCTCGCGTTCCCCGGCGAGTGGACCCGTTGGACACCGGAGACTCAGAACGAGCTGAACGCTCTCCTCGCCTCGCTCCAGCGAAGTCTCACCGCGGAATTGCGCGAGCGGCAGCGAGCCGTGTACGCCGTGCAAGTGGGCCTCTCGACCCAGCTCGCGGACAGCGCCACGTACGTGGTGACGATCCAGTTCGCCTCCACGCCCGAGCGGGCCGGCGAACTGGCCGACGCCGCGTTGGCGGAGATCCGCCGTCTCCAGGACGGTGACGTGTCGCCCGCCCTGGCGGCCGGCGTGGCAGAAACGACGCGCCGGGTGACTGAGTCGAGCTACGCCCAAAACAGTGCTTGGCTCGACCGGCTCACCGCGCGTGTTGAGCGGGGCTGGCCCCTCGACGAAGCGCCGGCCGTCAACGTGCACGCGTCGTACTACACCCCCCAAGGGATCGCTGCCGCCGCTCGGCGGTATCTCGACCTGCACCGCTATGCCCAGCTCACGCTCCTACCACGAGCGGACACGTCCAGCGGTGCGGGCGAGCATTGAGTGGCGAGCACCTGGATTTGAAGAATTACGTACAGCTCACTTTGCTGCCGAAGGGATATGCTCAGGGAGCTAGGGACTCGACCTCTCGATGACTCAACTTTGGCAAAGAGGCAGCGCTGCCTTGCGTGTTTCACGGATACGCCCCGCAGTCGCGCTCGGGTGCGCGCTCGCAGCTATCTTGACGCCCACGTCGGCCGCGGCCCAGGATCCGTTTGCGATTGAAGTCTACGGATCCGAAATGGAGGCCTCCGGATCCTGGGACTTGGGGGCGCATTTTAGCTACGCGGCCGTCGGCACCATCGCGTACGACGGCTCGCTTGCCCCGACCGAGCACCAAGGACGTTTCGCACTTGAGCTCACCCGCGGCGTTACGGATTCTTGGGAAGTTGCTGGCTACGTGCTGACAGGCTCTCGCCCTGGGGCAGGGGTCGAGTACGCCGGCTGGCGGCTACGTTCGCGCGTTCGGTTGCTAGAAGTGCCGAGGTCGGCGGTCGACGTGAGCGTCGGGGTGGAGTTGGGCTTCTATCGTGCGGCGTACGGTGAGAACGCCATCGCCCTCGAAATCCGCCCGATTTTGGCGAGGCGAATCGGGCGAGTAGAAGTGAGGTTGAATCCGGCGGTTGAGCGCGGTGTCAAGGGCCGTGATACCACGACTGCCAGCGGGTGGGAGTTCGAGCCGAGCGCTCGTGTAGCTGTGGCGGTGAGCCAACGGATTGATCTGAGCGTCGAGTATTATGGCAAGACCGCCCTGCTGGACAGCGCGGTGCCGAGCGGAGAGGAGGTTCACCAGTTCTTTCCCGGCCTGGACCTGAAGGTTGGTGAGGACATCGCCCTGAACCTTGGCGTGGGATTCGGCACGACCTCGGCCGGAAATCGGCTCGTCTTCAAGTCCGGACTGGACCTCCCCGTCGGCAACTAAAGCCCTCCCCTTACTTTAATTAAGACGCTGCAAGGGTAGGCTCATGCGACCCGGGTTCCGCTCCCCAGGGCGCGTGTCCCCGTCCCATCTTGAACCACCTTGCGGGTTCTGCTCGGGGCTGTAGGCATTCCCATCACTGGAGGTGTCTCGAAGGATAGGCCCTTCTCAAGGCACCCGGCGTCTTGGCCATGGCTCCCCGACGCGTCGTCCCTGCTCGGCACCCCAATCGGGCTGCGGAGACGGACTTCGCGCGCTCGGCTCATGACCTGTCAAGGCCGACCGTTCTTCCCCTCCGATGCGCCACGATGCCCGAGTCCGACGCCGAGCGAGAAGCCGAATGGGTTCGAGGCATCCAGCGGGGCGACAACGCCGCGTTCGAAGCGCTCTTCCTCGCCTACTACGAACGCCTGGTGCGCTTTGCCTACGGCTTTGTGAAGATGCGAAGCGCCGCCGAGGAAATCGTGCAGGACCTCTTCTTGACGGTGTGGACACGGCGAGAGCAATGGGCCGTCCACGGTGCCGTCCAGACCTACCTCTACGCGGCCACCCGAAACCACGCACTCAACTGGCTCCGCCATGGTGGGACGGAGCAGCGCTGGGTCGCCAGCGTTGTCGATGGGGATGACGTGCGCGCGGTCCTGCCACGGAGCGCGCCAGCCAACGAGCGGGTGGAGCTTGCCGAGTTGGATGAGGCAATCCGTCAGGCAATCGACCGACTGCCACCGCGCTCGCGCGAGACGTTCATCCTAAGCCGCCAGCACTACCTCAGCTATGAGGAGATCGCTCAGGTGATGGATGTGTCGGTGAAAACCGTTCAAGAGCAGATCTGGCGCGCACTGCGCACGCTGCGCGTTAGTCTGGCGAGCTGGTTGGAGTGACGCGGCACGAACCTGTAGGCATCCTGGCTTCGCTAGGTGTTATGGACGAGGAGCTTGCGGCGGAACGAAGCGCATGACCTACGAGGGCATGATCAACGACATCGATTGGATCCGCATTAGCGACCATCTCGCGGGGCGTGACTCGCCCGCCGAGCGAGCGGAGTTCGCGCAGTGGATGGCAGTCACGTCCGAGCGCCAGCGATTGGTCAACGCCTTGCAACAGATATGGGAACGAGCCGCCGAGGTGCAGGAGCCCATCGATGTCGACGCGCGCGCGGCGTGGCTTGTGGTGCGAGCACGGCTCGACCAGTCCGGTGCGACCAGGCCCCGCATGGCGCCCAGGGGGGTGCCGGACCTTCCCGCATCGCGAGTGGGTCGCTGGATTGGGATCGCGGCGGCCGCGGCAATCCTTGTGCTCGGCATCGGCGGCGTCCTGGCCGTGCGGCACGCGAGCAACCACGCGCCGTCGGCAGCGCAACAGACCGCGGTGCGCGAGGTGATGACTGCGCAGGGGCAGCGCGTCTATCTGCGCCTGGCCGATGGTTCCCGTGTCGTGCTCGGCGTCGAGAGCAGGCTACGGTGGCCGACGAGCTTCGGCGCAGGAGCGCGTGAAGTGTCACTCGACGGCGAAGCGCTTTTTGTGATCGCTCACGATCCCGCAAGACCGTTCGTCGTGCGCTCGGGGAACGCGATGATCGATGACCTGGGTACCGAGTTCGGCGTTCGGGCGTATCCGGGAGATCGCAGCGTACGCGTCGTCGTGCGGAGCGGCACGGTCGCGCTCGCCGTGGCGCCGGATCCCCGGACGCACCGGGCGGTGCTCCAAGCCGGGGACGGTGGCTTCCTCGCTGCCGATGGTGCCATGCGAGTAGAGCACGGCGTAGACGTAGACCGTGAGCTCGCATTCGCAGAGGGACGTCTCGAGTTGACCGATGCGCCGATGAGCGATGTCGCGCATGAGTTGGAGCGGTGGTACGGCGTGCAACTCGTCGTCAATGACACCTCGTTGCTACACGCAACGGTGAATGCCTCCTTTAGCGCGCACGCGGAGTTGAGCGCGGTGCTGCGGACGCTCGCGCGCACGTTGGGGGCACGGGTGGAGCAGCGCGGACGCATCGTGCGGTTGGTTGTGATTCCATGATAAAGAGACGCAGTCCTCTGCTACACGCGACTCGCGAGCGGTGCAGCCCGATGCTGACAGGGCGCATTCTTGGAGCCACGACCGCGCTCATGATTGTCAGCGCGCACGTGTCGGTCTCCCAGACGAGCAACGCACCGCCACCCCCACCTCAACCGCAGATACAAGCGGTCGACCGAGACACCCTTTCGCCACTGGATCGCATCGTGTCTGTCGACCTCCAAGGCGTGGCGTTGAAGACCGCCCTGCATGAGATCGCGGCGCAGGCAAACGTCCGGCTCGAATACAGCAGCCGCTTCGTACCGATTGACAAGCTCGTGAGTGTGCGGGTGACAAACGTGACCGTGCGGGCTGCGCTAAGCGAAGCCTTGCAGGGCACAGATGTCGAAATCGTCCTCACCCCGGCGAGGAGCATCCTGCTCGTGAAGCGGCAGGCGCGGGGAAGGATCTCTGGGGAGGTCAAGGACTCCGCGACGGGACGGCCGATCGATCAGGCGGCGGTGACGATTATCGGAGCAGACACGACCGCGACAGACACAGCGCGGGTATCTGGCTGGTACTCGTTCGACCTCCACCCTGGGCGGTACGTCCTGCGCGCCCGGTCCCCCGGTTACGTGCCGTTTGAGCGTCCGGTCGTGTTGGCGGATTCAGAGCAGCTGCGCGTCGACATCGCGCTATCGATGGGCAAGACGTCGCTCCCTGCAGTCATCGTGACCGCGAGTGGCCCGCGTCGCCGGCTGGACGTAGGGAACGACGTCACCATCGTGAACGCCGATTCCCTCGTGAAGAACGAACCAATCTCGACCGTGACCCAGATGCTCGAGGGGCGGGTACCCGGACTGGAGGTCCAGCATACCAGCGGGACGCCGGGGGACCCGAGCAGACTGCGGCTTCGGGGGGCGAGCAGCGCGCTGAGTACGAATGATCCAATCGTGATTATCGACGGCGTTCGGGTCTACAGCGCACAGTCGGATTCGCTCAGCGGTAACCTTGCTGCCGCCGGGGTGATGGCAATGAGCGGGGGATTGGCGAGTGACAACCCCGTGTTCGGGGCGCCGTCGCCCCTTGATCAGATAGACCCAAACAACATCGAGAGCATCGAGGTATTCAAGGGGCCGTCGGCGGCGACGCTATACGGGCCCGATGCGGCGAATGGTGTCATCGTCGTCACCACGAAGCGGGGGCAGCCGGGACCGGCTCGCTGGACCGGGGGGGCGTCCCACGGAACGACGTTCGTGCCCGGCACGTACCCCGACGGTGTGTATCGGTGGGGACACAACGCGTACGGCGGGACCGTACCGTGTTTGATCACCGACTTCACCTGCCGAGCCGACAGCGTCGTTCGCTTCCAAGCGCTCAACAACCCCGCATACACGATCCTGGGCCATGGCAACACCACGCAGCTCGCTCTCGGCGTCTCCGGTGGGACGGGGAGCCTGACGTACGCGCTCGACGGCAGCTCCGACCGGGAAACGGGTTTGGTCACATTGCCGAGCGTCGAAGCTCAGCAATACGAAACGCAACATGCCGCCCCTCCTCCGGATTGGATGCAGCGCCCGGACCAGCTCTCCCGCTGGAGCGGCTCCAGCCGGTTGATAGCCAGGCTCAATGATCGCACCGAGGTCTCCATCATCACGACGCTCACGAGGGAGCGCCAGCAACGCTCGGACCTCAACTCGCAGCTCGCAGCGCTCATGGCGACTTACGTCGACGCGAAATCCAATACCTACTGGACGGGGGCGGGGCGCAACTTTACGACCACCAATGTCCTGCTGCCCTCGTTCTACACTCGGGCTACAGACGCTGCCACGAACCTCACCACCGGAGTGGGCATCAACTGGCAGCCGCACACGTGGCTGACCGTGTCGGCTGACGCCGGCCTCAACGTGATCAACCGGAACGACGAAGTCTTCCTGCCGCACGGTGCGCTCGTGACGGACAGCGGAGGAACGCTGACGGAGGCTCATGGATCAACCGTGTTGAGCACCGTGAACCTGCGCGCGTCCGGGACAGCGCCGCTTCCCCTCGGCTTCCGGTTCGTCGTGGCAGGCGGTGTGAACTATACCCAGTCCTCTCTCGCCGATCTCGCCAGCACTGCGAGGGATTTGGTGCCCGGCACGACCTCGCTCAACGGAGCGGGGCGCGTTTTCGGCGCCTGGGAGGCGGGAAGCGAGGTGAAGAGCTTCGGGTGGTATCTCGAACCATCGTTCATCCATCAACTCTTCACGCTCACAACAGGGCTGCGGATAGATGGGAGCTCGGGCTTCGGCACGCACGTGAACCTGCCGGCTCCCAAGTTCGGCGTCTCGTGGCTGGTCTCTGACGAGCCCTACTTTCCGTTCAAGACAATCTTCGACGTGTTGCGTCTGCGAGCGGCGTATGGACGAGCTGGTGTATGGCCCGCGGCAACGCAGCAGCTGCGGCTCTACCAGTCGAGCGAGCCCTGGCTGGACGGCGGCTTCGTCAACGTGACCACAGTCTCCACCCTAGGCAACACCCAGGTCAGACCGGAGCGGTCAACGGAGTGGGAAGGGGGGTTCGACACGGACCTGCTCGCGAACCATCTCTCCCTGGGGCTCACGGTCTACAAGAAGGACCGTCAGGACGCCCTCATGAACGTACCGGTTGCGCCTTCCGTCTACGGAAGCGGGGTGAGCGTCACCAAGAACATTGGGGAGATCCGGAATTCCGGGCTCGAGCTGACCATGACGAGCGAGCTCGTGCGCTCGCGCGAGGTGACCTGGAGCGAAACGCTGAACTTCACGCACAACCACAACATGGTCGTGCTGCTCGGCCGGGGCGTGGACCCGTTTTACATCGGCCAGCTGCGCGTCGCTCCGGGGTATCCGCTGTTCGGCTTCTGGGCGAACCCAATCCTCGGGTATTACGACGCGAACCACGACGGGATCATCGAGGCGTCAGAGGTCCGGGTCGGTGACAGCGCGGTGTTCATAGGTTCGAGTGAGCCCAAGTACCAAGCGAATCTCTTCACGAACGTGTCGCTGTTTGGTGGCGCGCTGACCGCGACCGCCGGGCTCGCCTACCAGCATGCGTTGACCCAGATCAATTACGGTATCGGCGGGATGATGTTGCCGGCCTACTCCGATCCGTCGGTCCCGCTCAGCGCTCAGGCAGCGGTCGTGGCGAGGACGGGCTACGGGTTGTTCGAGACCGTGAGCGTCCTTCGCCTCAACAGCTGCTCGATGGCCTACCACGTGCCACAACGGCTCGCGCGCGGGCTGGGGACGCAGGCCATCGCGGTGCAACTGCAGGGGACGAATCTGGCGCTCTGGACGAGGTACCGGGGAAAGGATCCCAACGTCAACGCGTTCGCAACCGGGAACTCAGTCGCAGATACCGGTGTGTTGCCGGTGCCGCGAACTTGGCTCGTGTCGGTTCATGTGGCGTACTGAGGAGGCCTGATGCGCGGCAAGGTCCAACGGGCCGGCACGTACGCGGGCGTCTTCCTCAGCCTCGCGTGTGCTCTCGTGGGCTGCTCGCCCGAGCAGGTCGTCGGCACGAGCCTGCCAACCAACGTGCCTGATCCGAAGACCACGCACACCGCCGCCGGCGCGATTGCCGCCTATCGAGGTGCGCTCGTGTTGTTCCGGAACGTGTTCGGGGGAAGTGGAGTTCAACCATACTCCTTCGTTCCGGTCAGCGGGTTGTTGACCGACGAGCTCCAAGCAGGGGACATCGGCCTTGTCGGAAGCGTGAGTGCTGTCGAGCTGCTCGACAGCCGGTTCCTGCAGACAGATACCGCGTTGATCGAGTCAGTGTACGGTGCGCTGCAGCAGGCGCGGGGCCAAGCAGAGGAGGCGCACGGCTTGCTGCTCGCCTACGCGCCGGACAGCATCGCCTTGCTCGGACATGTCGACGCGCTCCGGGGCTATACGGAGATCTTCCTCGCCGACCTGTTTTGTTCGGGCATCCCGCTCAGCACCCTCGACTTCAACGGCGACTTCACGTACGAGGCCGGGAGCACGACCGAGCAGGTGTACACGACGGCTGCTGCGCTCTTGGACTCGGCGGTGACCCTCTCGGCCGACAGCACCCGCATTCTGAACTTCGCGAGAGTCGGCAAGGGACGCGCACTTCTTGGCCTCGGGCAGTACGCGGCCGCCGCGCAGGCCGTCGCGGCGGTGCCGGACGGCTTCGGTTACGAAGTGGATTTCAGCACCTCCGTTGCTGCTGGTTCTGGATCCGGCGCGAACGCCAATTTCATGGGGACGATAAGCATTATCGGCTCGTGGTTCACGATGGTCGATCGGGAGGGTGGGAATGGCCTGCCCTTCATGTCGAACAGTGATCCGCGCTCCGCGTGGGTCGCGAATGGGACCAATTCCAACGGCTACACGCTCACGCTACCCACGAAGTACGATCTAGCGGGCGATAGTCCTATCGTCGCCGCCAGCGCGGTCGAGGCGCGGCTGATCCAAGCAGAAGCGGCACTGAAAGCGAGCATGGGAAGCTGGTTAACCACGCTGAACGCGCTGCGGACCGACGGCACCTACGATACCGTTCGCGATCCCCAGGATTCCACGAAGACCGACACGCTCTGGCACCCGGGCACTGGCGGCGTCGCAGGCTTAGCGCCCCTCGCTGATCCGGGCGCACCTGATGCCCGCGTGGATCTCCTTTTCCGGGAGCGCGCGTTTTGGCTCTTCCTCACGGGTGAGCGGCAAGGCGACCTGCGCCGCCTCATCAGGCAGTACGGGCGGCAACTGCAGACGGTGTATCCGATGGGCAGCTACCCGGGCGCGTTCGGCACGTACGGAACCGATGTAACGGCACCGATCCCGTACACCGAACAAGTGAGCAATCCGCTTTTCGCCGGCTGTTTGAATCGAGGTGCGTGACCCGATGCTGGACAATGCGAAGAGGCTTCTCGGATGCTGGGTCGTCGCCGCGTCTGTGGTCGCGTGCGGCAGTCCGGACGCCGCTGTGGCGCCGCCGCCCAGCACGGGTCTCGGGCAGTACTGGGCTCTCTCGCTCGACCATCGCGCGGTGACGATGTCGACTGTGGCGCCGTATGACACCATCCGCCTCAGTGCCACACCGCGCGATGCGGCGGGAAACGTGATTACCGGGTTTCCCATGCCGACCTTCACGACCTCGGATGTGAAAAGCTTGCAAGTGGATTCGAACGGCGTCGTGCATGCGCTCGCGACGGGGAACGGAATTCTTGTGATTGCGAGTCTGTCGCGCGGCAGCCTCACGCTCGCGGACACGGCGAACGTCAACGTGACGGACGTCGCGAGCCCGCCGACGCTCGCGGTGTTCTCGATTCATCCGGACTCCGGCGATAGCGCCGAAACGTCGGTGAACCAGGGGCGGTCGTTACCCATGCGGGCGTTGGATGCTAGCGGTGCGCCGATTGCCGGCCTTTCAGTTTACTACGCTAGCTCGGATCCCGGCACGGCGACCATAGATCGCTCGACGGGTTTTGTCCAGGGTTCGTACCCCGGCCGCGTGACGTTCATCGCGACCGCCACGGCGTACGGAATCACCAGGGCCGACACCTTACCCTTCGTAATCGGCTGGCCGATTTTCGCTGAAGTCCTCGTCTCCGTGACCGATTCTTCGTCAGCCCACGTCACGTTGGGGACGGGGGCCAACGTGATCTTCGCCAATCCCTCGACGACGCCCGTTGCCGTCACCTTTGATGACTCGACCCAGGTGGATAGTTCGCCGCTTTTCTGCGCCTTGTTCGGGAGTGTCTACCCGTGGGTGTGTGGATCCGGAAACATCACTCCGTTCGCACGCGATTCCACGGTCACGTTCTCCAACCTCCGACCACGGTGGTTCCCCGTACCCGGGACGTACAGGTTCCATAGCCGGCCCTCCGGGACGACCGGGGCGCTCGTCGTGGTGGACTGGCGTACCCTCTGACGGAGTCAAGCATGCCCTTTCCGCCGTTCGACCGACGCCGCTTCGTGAAAGGGCTCGGTTACGCGATAGCCGTGGCCACGGTGCCACGACCGCTCTTGGTGCGGCTCGGCCGGTCGTGGGAGCCGGTGCCACCCATTCAGGACCCGCGGCTCAAGGAGTTGACGGCGCGGGCCCTCGAGGCCGCGCGCACCGCGGGCGCGATATACGCGGACGTGCGGCTCACTCGCGACCGATCAAGGAGTATCCATGGTGGTGGTACTTGCTCCGATGCCGAGAACCTTGAGGCGGGCGTGCGTGCGCTGGTCAACGGGTACTGGGGCTTCGCCAGCGGACCCATCTGGAGCCCAGACGAAATGGTGCGGTTGGGCCAGGAGGCTGCCCACCAGGCGCGGAGCAACTCGCTCGGCGGTTCGCGGGAGGTGGACCTCGCTCCGCGACCCGTGGTGACTGATGGTCATTGGGTGATGCCGGTCCAGCACGATCCCTTCGAAGTCTCTCCGTTCGAGATCATGGATTTCCTGGAGGGTGAGGCGACCGCCGCCGCCAGGGTCGGCCCTCATTACGAGCTGAGGAACCGACAGGCCTCAAGTGGATGGGGCGCGCGTTTCTATTTGCAGGCAAAGGTATTCGCCTCCTCCGATGGCGCGTACTGTACACAGCAACTCTATCGCTCGACGGGCGACGTCTCGGTCACTGCCCAGCCCCCAGGGGAACCGTTGGTCATACGCGGCGTGCCCGCCCTTAGCTCGGCCGGCATGGGATGGGAGCTGTTCACCGCCGACCGGATTCCCCGCGTGCGCAATCACTCGCTCCGCGAAGAGATCCGCCGGATCATGGAAGGGATAGAAGAAGACTCGCGATTGCCGTTGAAGCCTGTGGACGTCGGCCGCTACGATGCGGTGTGCAGCGCCTTGGTCACGCAGGCTTTGATTTTCGGGACGCTGACACCGGCGACCGAGCTCGACCGGGCTCTTGGTTACGAGGCGAACGCCGACGGCACTACGTACATCACGGATCCCTTCCGGATGCTCGGCACTCTGCAGGTCGGAGGCCCTCTGCTCACGCTCGCGGCCGATCGATCCACGCCGGGTGGAGCGGCAACGGTCCAATGGGACGACGACGGAGTGGTACCGCCGGAGTGCATCCTGGTGAAGGCCGGTGTCCTCAACGACTTCCAGACCACGCGCGAGAGCGCGGGTTGGCTGAAGGAACGCTACGCCGCGTTGGGTCGGCCCTGGCGCTCGAACGGCTGCGCGCGTGCGCCGTCCGCGATCGCTCCGCCGATGCAGTTCGCAGCCAATGTCGCCGCAGCTCCGGGGAGGGAGGCGCTGGACTACGAGGACTTCGTGGCAGGCACGACCAAGGGAATCGCCGTCGAAGACATCGATGAGCCTAGCATGGACTTTCAGGCATCTTCGGGTGAAGGGCACGGCCGTCTGTACAAGATCGAGCGTGGCAAGAAAGTGGCACGCCTCTTCTCCGCCGCCTTTCTGTTCCACGCGTCTGAGTTCTGGAAGTCGCTACGATCATTGGGCGGGGAGGCGAGCCTGCGTCGTTACGGCTGGGAGGAAGACAAAGGCGAGCCAGAGCAGAAGTGCCAGTACAGTCTGACCGCCCCTGCCGCGGTCGTCGGACAGGTGGCGTTCATTGAGCGAGGGAGGAAGGCGTGAGCGTGCGAAGTCCCGCGGGTCCCAGGTCGAGCGGAGCCGACCGTATCTTGTCCGCCGACCAATGTGACGCGCTCGCGCGGCGGATCTTCGCCCTCGCGCGCGGACCGGGTGAGACCCGGGTCAGCATCGTGAGTTGGTGGAACGGAGAGCTCCGATGGGCACGCAACAGAGTGAGCCTTGGGGGCGACCGCCAAAACCTCTCGGTCTTTGTGAGAAGGTTCACGGACGTCGGCTTTGGGGACGCATGGACGAACCAGCTCGACGACGGCGCCCTGGAAGCGGCGGTCCGGGCTGCCGAGCGGAGCGCCCAGCTGTTCGGCTCGGTATTGGAGCAGCCTACAACTCTACCCCCCCTGCCGCCTCTCGACGCACGTCAGCCGCCCGTGTGGAGTGACGCGACTTTCAATCTTCCGACCGAGGCGCGGGGGGACATGGTGCGTGCGCTGATCGCCCCAGCGGAAGCGAAAGGCATGCTCTCAGCGGGCTTCCTCGAGATGCACGCCGGTGCAAGGGCACAGCTCAGCTCCCGGCGGCCGGCGGGGCCGTACGCGCCGTGGGACGAGCCTTACGTCGCATGGACGCAGGCCGAGTGCTCGATGACCGTGCGAAATGCCTCGGGGACGGCGTCCGGGTGGGCGGGGGTGTCGAGCTACGACTGGAGCCGCATCGACGCGCCTGGGCTGGCCGCGCGTGCGCTGGAGAAGTGCGATGCCTCGCAACACCCGGTGGCACTCGAGCCGGGGCGGTACACCGTCATCTTGGAACCACAGGCCGTCGCCGACCTGATGGAGAACCTGGTCGGGACCCTGCGGCGCGCGGACGCCGGCACCTGGTTCTTGGGTTACGACGATGCATTGAAACTCTCGCGCCAAAAACTTGGCCTCAAGGTAGTGGATGAACGCATCACCATCAGTCACGACGCCATGGATCCGCGACTGGGCATTCTCAACGAGCCCGGCATGGACATGGGGCCGGTCACATGGATCGACCATGGCGTGCTCACCAATCTCGGTGATTGGAGAGGGTTCGCGGTCGCGGCTCTCGGTCGGAACCTGGGCACGCGCCTCCCTACTGGCTACCGGATGACGGGGGGAGAGACGTCCATTAGCGAGATGATCCGGACTACCCGGCGGGGACTCCTCGTAACCCGGCTCTCGGGTGTCGGTCTCCCCTTGGATCCCACCCTTGTCGAAGAGGGTTTTACGCGCGACGGGCTCTGGCTGATCGAGAACGGCAGGATCACTAAGGCGGTGAAGAACTTTGGCTTCACAGAGTCCCCGCTGTTCGTGCTCAACAACCTGGAGCAGTTGGGTGAGCCCGTCCCGGTTTACCGTACCGTTTGGGACGCCCTGGAGCTCATGCCGTCGTTGGATCAGCTCACGCCGGCCATCGTGCCACCTCTCAAGGCGCATGACTTCTCGTTCACCTCGCTCATCGATGCCATCTAGAGGAGCTCGTCGCATGGTCTCCACCCGGCGCACGCGCTGGATCGTCGCCTTGATCGTTCTCGCGGGCTTCCGGCCATCGCCGGTGCGAGGGCAAACGCTCTTCCAGTGGCCCGACACGACGGTGAACTTGACTCGGTACGCGACCGTCGAGCAATGCCTCGCGGCAGCGAAGCGAACCCAATGGAGCGTTACGATGCACACGGTCCCGTTCGTGTGGACCGACACGCTGCCGTGGGATCCTCACCGGCGCCTGGCGCCGGCACCGGAGCACGTGACGGCAACGGCCGCGCGCTGTAGCGCGCGCTTCAACGCGGCCACGGCGGATGTCGGAGACTATGACGAGTTCCTTGAGCTCTTCCTGATGGCCGATCGCGACTCGGACGCGGCCGCGCTCGTCGCGCGGCGTATCGCCGGCGCGAGGACAGCGGCTGCCCGGGAAGGGGTCGTCGACACGGCCGTCGCAGTCTATCTCCGTGCGCAGCCGGTCCGCCTGAAGGCTGTGAAGGAGTTGCTCGGCGCTCGTATTCGTCGTCTTCGGGACCCCGTGCAAGGCTTGCAGGATTACACTCAGCTCTTGTTTCAAGAGCTGAGCGTGGACGACACCGCTGGGGCGCGTGAGAGCGCGGAGGGGATGTTCGCGCTGAATCGAGGGATCACCCAGGTTCAGCGAGAGGCAATACACAGCCGCTTCGGTGGCGGCGAGAACCTCGCCGCGCTTGTGGCAACGTACGCACTGGCCGGCCGCCAAGCGGTCCTCGACAGTTTGTCGAACAGCACCGCCGCATACCTGTCGTTCATTCGTCGCGTGTTGAGTGTCGCTGCTGTCGCTACAGGTCAGCGGCCGGAGGCGATGGCAGTTCCTTTGGGCGAGCACGCGCCCACCCTTGTAGGTGATTTCTGGTTCCCGGCAGAATCCGCTAGTGTAGTGCGGCCGGTTCGGGGCCGTGTAACGCTTGTCGTCTTCCTCGGCCCCCAGTTCACCGGCCCCCCCGAGGACCCAGCGTACCAAGAGGGGGGACGGCTGTGGATGACACAAGTCCTCTCTGTTCGTCGGCTCGCGCAACGCTTTCCCGCTCTCCAGGTGATTTTCGCGGCGCAGACGCAGGGGTACTATTGGTATGATACCGTGCCCGGGCCTGCCCAAGAGGCGGATCGTATTCACGCCGCAGTGGAAGCTCAACATCCGCCGCCGGGATCGGTCCTTGCGGTATCCACGACGCCGTTTTGGCGGCTTCCAGCGCCCGATGGGAGACGGGTCTTCCAAACAGCGGTCACGAACGACACCAGCTACGCCTTCGGCGGCCTGCCCATCGGCTCCGACGGAGGTGGAAAGGTTTTCCTACTAGATCGAGACGGTACGATCGTGTGGGTCGGTCCCACAGCGCTCGTGGCGGGGATCCCCGGCTGGGGCGTGGGGCTCGATCGCATGATTGACGCGCTGCTCCGTCAGCGGGTCGACGGTAGCCGGCCGGGCCGCCCGGCCGCGCCGGGTCCGGGTCGCTGATCGCCATGGGGTCGAGTCAACGCCTCACGCTTGCGCTTGCGCGACGTACCGCCCGCAGGTCCAAGCCTACACGTACGCGTTGCCCGACGAGCATTACCGCGTGCTCATCGCGTTCGATGCTGCCCCGCGGCGAATGAAGGAACTGCCCCTTAGAACCGGCTGAGCCGGAACGGCATCCGAGCACGCCTTAGGGGTCGGACTGTCTCCGCGTGTCTCACCTTAGGCGGGCCCGGGTGCGGGGTCGTGTCGATCCCTCCGGGCCCGAGGCCGATGCCTGCTCACACACGAGGGAACCTATGCGCATAAGAACCATGGGCTGGCTCATCGCCGCGTGCGCCGCCGCGTGCGCGACCGGTAGCCAGCACTCCGCGACCCCGAGCGCTCCCGCCAGCGCTTCGCGGACGACCAGCACCTCAGGGCGCGAGACGTTTTCCGCTGAGCAACTCTCATCCACTGCCGCGGCGAACGTCTTTGATGCCCTCACGACCCTCAAGCCCGAGATCCTCAACGGCCGCGGCCGGGGCCTGCCCGACGTCTACGTCGGAACGGTGAAGCAGCAGACCGGACTCGATCGGCTCAAGGAACTCTCGCTCGTCGCCGTGAGCGAAGTGACGTACCTCCGTTACGACCAGGCACGGAACCTCACCGACGCCCAATCGCCCGGTGGTGCGATCGTCGTGACCCTGCGGTGACCACGAGGCTGTCTATCGACACGGGAGCCACCGTCGAGCCCGCGCCGCTCCCGGCGTCGGCGCGCTCCCGCTACCCCGGCGAATTCCTCGCGCTCCTCGCCCGCAACCATCTCGCACTGTTCAGACGGATGGCGGAGTACGGTGACGTTGTACAAGTGCGACTGGGGAGGCAGCGTCTCGTGCTGCTCAACCATCCGGACGACATCCAACGGATGCTCGCCACTGAGCAGCGGAATTTTGTCAAAGGGCGTGCGCTCGAACGCGTGAAGATCCTGCTCGGGGAGGGCCTGCTTACGAGCGAAGCCCCGCGTCACTTGCGACAGCGGCGGCTCATGCAACCCGCGTTTCACCGGGATCGCGTAGCGGCCTATGGCGCCGTCATGTCGGAGTACGCGCGGCAGACAGCAAACGCGTGGCAGGACGGCACGGCCTTCGACGTGCACGACGAGATGATGAGGCTCACGCGGGCGATCGCCGGGAAGACGCTGTTCGATCTGGATGTCGGGCATGATCCGGGCGGCGTCCAGGAGACGATCGGGCTCTCGCTCAGACTGTACCGCTACGCGCTGCTTCCGGGGGGGGCGGTGGTCGAGTATCTCCCCCTGCCGTTCGTGCGGCGCGTGCAGCGCGCGCGCGCCCGACTCAACGCGTGGTTGGCGGACACGATTCGCGTGCGGCGCACAGAAGGTGGCGTTCGAGCGGACCTGCTGTCGCTCCTGCTCGCGGCGCGAGACGAGGATGGTAGCGCGATGTCGGACGAGGACGTGCGCGACGAGCTCGTCACCTTGCTCCTCGCCGGACACGAGACGACGGCCGTCGCGCTGAGTTGGAGCTGGTATCTCCTGTCGTCGCACCCGCTCGTACAGGGGCGGCTGCATGCCGAATTAGACGCCGTCCTCGGTGGGCGCCCGCCGACGGCGGACGATATGGCCCGGCTCCCGTACCTCCGACGGATTCTGGCGGAATCGATGCGGCTCTATCCGCCGGCGTGGATTGTCGAGCGGCGTGCCCTGGGCGATTTCCTCGTCCGCGGGGCGCGAATCCCTGGGGGGTCGCTCGTCTATGCGTCGCCGTTTCTCGTCCACCATGACGACCGTTGGTACCAGGATCCCGAGCGCTTCGATCCGGACCGGTGGCTGTCAGGGCGAGATGGGACCCGGCCGAAGTTCGCGTACTTCCCGTTTGGGGCGGGGACGCGGGTGTGCATCGGTGAGCAGTTCGCGTGGATGGAGGGGATGCTCATCCTGGCCACCATCGCACAACGGTGGCAGCTCCAACACGATTTCACGCACCAGGTGGCGATGGAGCCGTTGGTCACGCTGCGTCCCAAATTCGGGATGCGGATGCGCGTCTCCCGGCGGGCCCCCGTGCGACAGCCCGACGCGGCGGCGTAAGATCATCTTGGAGGCCTCCCACTCGTGAGCGTCGACATGACCCTAGATCGCGCAGCCCGAGCCCCCGATGCCACAGCTCTGCTGTCGGCGGCGCAACGGCTGCGCGCGGAGGTCGCGAGGCGGATCGTCGGCCAGGCTACGGTGATGGAAGAGATTGTGATCGCGATGCTCGCCGGGGGCCACGCGCTGCTGGTCGGCGTGCCAGGTCTGGCCAAGACGCTCATGATCCGATCGATTGCCGAGGCGATGCAGCTTGAGTTCCGGCGGATTCAGTTCACGCCCGACCTCGTCCCCTCGGACATCACCGGCACCGAGCTGCTCGACGAGGATGCGGCGACCGGTACACGCCGCTTTCGCTTCGTGCGCGGGCCGGTCTTCGCGAACATCGTCCTGGCAGATGAGATCAACCGCACCCCGCCCCGCACGCAAGCGGCGCTCCTCGAGGCCATGCAGGAGCATCGCGTCACCGCGGCGGGGGACACGATGGCGCTCCCCGAGCCCTTCTTTGTCTTGGCCACGCAGAACCCCATTGAGCAGGAAGGTACGTATCCCCTGCCCGAGGCCCAACTGGACCGCTTCCTCTTCGATATCCGCATCGGCTACCCGAGCGAGCAAGAAGAAGTGGGCATTCTGCGAGCGACGACGGCGGTCGATGAGACGGAGTTGCACCCGGTGCTCGACGGCCCCGAGGTGCTGGCGCTCCAGCGCCTCGTCCGCGAGCTGCCCGCGGCCGAACCAGCCTTGCGCTACGCCGCGGCGCTCGCCAGGGCAACCCGCCCTGATGGCGCGACGCCGCCCGAGATCGTGAAGCAGTACGTCCGCTGGGGGGCCGGGCCCCGGGCGGGGCAGGCGCTCATTCTCGGCGCCAAAGCCCACGCGCTGCTCGATGGTCGCCACACGATTGCGCCGAGCGACATTCGGCGCGTGGCGCATCCCGTGCTGCGTCACCGGGTCCTGTTGAATTTCGCCGCTGAGGCGGAGGGCGTCGCGCCGGAGCGCGTGATCGACGCGCTCCTCGAGCAAGTGCCCGAGCCCGCGAGCCACCTCACTCTCTAATCCGGCGTGCATGCTCACCGCCTCCTATGCGGCTGTCTTGGACGAGGTCCGAGGGATTTCGTGGCCTGCCCTCCGCCGCGTGCCAAGCGCGGTGGCGGGCCCGCATGCCTCGGTCGTCCGCGGCACGACCGCCGAGTTCGTCGAGCATCGCGCGTATCGGCAGGGGGACGATCCCAAGAAGATTGATTGGAAGCTTGTCGCGCGCACCGACCGTGTGTACATCCGCCTTTCACAGGAACATGCGATTCACCCCACCATGCTCGTGGTCGACGCGAGCGCCTCGATGGCCTTCCCGCCTGAGTCCCATGCGAAATGGGACCTCGCCTGCCGGATCGTCATCGGCTTGGCCGCCGTTGCCCGCCACGGGGGAGACCCGGTTGGGCTGGTTGTCGGGAACGGGAGCGGGCGTCACGTCGTGGTGCCCCGGACGAGACGGACCGTACTCGAGGAGATGATGCGCGCCCTCGCGGTGACACCGGCAGGAAATGCACCCCTCGCCCCAGCGGCGGCGACCGCGATGCGCCAGAGCGCGCGGGTCGTTTTGGTCAGCGACTTCCTCGGCGACGCGGACGCGCTGCTCGTTGGGGGACGGCCGTTTGTAGCAGCAGGGGGCGAGCTGCACGCCATCCACGTCGTAGACCGCGGAGAGCTCGAGCCTGATCCCACGAAGCTGCTGCTGGCGGATCCCGAGCAGCCCTCCGTGCGGCGGCCGATGTCGCCGCCGGCCCGGGCCGCTTATCTGCAGCGCTTCGCGACGTGGCGTGCGACCCTTGCCCGCCAATGGCGCAATGCTGGGGCCTCCTACACGATGCTCGTGCCAGGGGAAGAGCCGCTGCGCCGTGCGGTGCGACGTATTACGGCACCAGCCCGAATGCCCCGTGTGCGTGGATGACATTCCTCGCCCCGGCTTTCCTCTATATAGCGGCCGGCGTTGCACTCGGTGCGATCGGCCTGCACTTCATCGTGACCCGGCAGCCGTTGTCGAGCTTGCTCCCTACCGTGCGATTCATGCCGCCCAGCGCGGTGCGGGTCACGACCGTGGCGGCGCCGGAAGATCTCCGGCTGCTGGCGCTCCGCGTTCTCCTCGCACTCCTCATCGGGGCGGCGTTCGCTCGGCCGGTCGTGCTACCCAAGCACCGCCCAATCGCGCGCGTGGTGATTGCGGACGTGTCTCGGGCGGTCGGAGATATCGCGACGGTACGCGATAGCGCGCGGGCGCTGCTTGCGCCGGGCGACATCCTCGTGGTCTTCGATTCAACGGCAGGTGTCGTGCGCCGCGGGACAGCGGACTCGGTACGTCGGCTGGAGCGCTCAGGGCGGGACGGAAGACTTTCGCCTGCCTTGATCGCCGCGCTCCGGGCTGCGACTGAGTTGCGGGGGTCGGCCGACTCCCTCGACGTCGCACTCGTCTCCCCGCTCCGCACGTCCGAGATCGATGGCGCGACCCTGGCGATTCGCACTCTGTGGCCCGGTCGCCTCCATCTCGTGCGCATCGCCGGCCGGGCGGACTCGCTCGCGCCGCCGCCCGGATTTTCGGTGCGGGCATCGAGTGATGATCCGGTTGCGCTCGCCGCGACGATTGGCGGCCGGCAAAGCAGCGACACCGCCGCACGCATTGTGCGAGACCGCGGAACTGCAGCGGACAGCCTCTGGGCCGCAGAGGGCCAGCGAACCCTCGTACGGTGGCCGGTGAACGAGGCACCAACGGGATGGATCGCGCGCAGCTCTCCTGACACCATCGGGGCGGTGGTGGCTGGAGAGTCCCCGCTCGTCTACCCCCTGGAGCGGCGCTGGCGCCTCGACCCAGCTGCGCCCCCCGCGCGGGTCGTGGCGCGTTGGGTGGATGGAGAGCCGGCGGCGGTGGAGCGCCGCATCGGACAAGGCTGCATTCGCGACGTCGCCGTCACGGCCCCCACCCGCGGAGACGTCATGTTGCGGCCCACGTTTGCGCGGTTCCTCGCCGCGCTCGTCGCGCCGTGCCAGGCGGCCGGCGGTGGTCCCGGGCTTGGCGTCTCGGAGCTCGCTGCCCTCGCCGGGAGCGGGCCACTCGCGGCCACCCGGACGATTCCAGCGCCCGATGCGGTTGCCACACCGCTCGTGCCTTGGCTGTTGGCGTCGGCGCTCGTGCTGGCGCTCCTCGAGCTGGCCGTGCGTCGTGGCTCGGCTCCGTTGTGGACCGACGTCGCGGCGGCGGAGCCCGCGACGCCTGCGGAGGCGGCGTGACTCCTCTCGATCGAGTCCGCCGAGCTCAACACTGGCTCGCCGCCACCGTGCTCGTTACCGCTCTGCTGTGGGCTCTGGCCCTCGCCATGGCAGTTGTCATCGTTGCCATCGCCGCCAACTTGATCGCGCCGCTCGCGCCTTTGTTGCGCGCTGCGATCGCGCCAACAGCCATCGGCGCAGGCCTCCTCAGTGCGGGTACCGTGCTCTGGCGGGGGCGGAGGGCGCGCTCGCTCGGGCACGTGGCCCTGTGGGTGGAGGAGCGGCAGCCACAGCTGCGCTACGCGCTCGTGGCGGCGGTCGATCCGCGGTTCTCGGTGGCCGAACTGTCCAGCGAGCTCGTAGAGAGCGCGTCGGGAGCGGACGTTGAGCGCCTCGTGGATCGGTCAGTGCGCCGGGCACTGGGCCGGGCACTGATGAGCTGCGCCGTCGCAGGTGGAGTGCTCGCCCTACTCGGGCCGCGGGATTTGTTGCGTGCCGCGGCGACTGATTTCGCCCTGCGCACTCGTTCGCCTGCCGGGGCGCCGATGGCGAGCCGCCTGACCCCGCTGCGGGCGGAGGTGCTCCCACCACGCTACAGCCGCCTTACAGAACAGACGTTGGTCGAGCCTACCACCGTCTCGGCGCTCATCGGGAGCGGCGTTGTGTTCAAAGGGATCGGGCCGGCCTCGGGCGTCACCCTGGCCGTCGGGACCGATGTCCGTCCCGCTGCAGAAGGGACCGGTGGATGGAGCGGTGCGCTCGTGATGCCGAAGGACCCGGCGGTCGTAACGCTCCGTGATCGACAGTACCAACGCCTAGTCGTGTTGGCGCCCCGGGTGGATTCGGCGCCGAACGTGATACTCCGCCTACCGGCGCACGACACGACGTATCAAACCGTGCCAAGGGGCCTGCTCACGGTTGAGGCCGGCGCGACGGACGATATCGGGCTTGCGTACGGGTATTTCGAGTATTTGGTCTCGACCGGTTCTGAGGAAAGCTTCCAGACTGCCGCGTCCGAAAGCCGGCGCGAGGAGTTCAACAACGCGCGCTCCGCCACCCTGCACGCCACTATCAACCTCGACACCATGAAGCTGGTCCCGGGCAGCGTGCTTCACATCCGGGCGGTGGCGTTCGACTACAACGACGTGACGGGGCCGGGGAAGGGCATCTCCGAGACGCGGACGCTCCGGATTGCGGAGAAGCCCGATTCGACGTCGATCACGGCAGCGCCGCCGCTCCCGATCGACTCGATGTGGATCAGCCAACGACTCTTGAATATGAAGACCGACACTCTGATCCGTGCCGAGCGTAAGCTCGTGCGCGAGGAGTTCGCGCATCGATCGTCGGGCTATAGCAACGCGCAGGAGGACATCCGTCGCCGGGTGCTGGCCGTCGTGGCATTGCTCGAGGACAACGGTGTGGGGGGCTCGTTCTTCACCGACGAAAGCAAGCTCCTACGGCAGGCGGCCGACTTGATGTGGAGCGCGCGGGAGGACCTCGGGGTTGCGCAGCCCGACTCGGCGATGCCGTACATGAAGCAAGCGCTCAAGATCTTGGACGACGCGCGCATGGCCTATCGGTATTACCTCCGCGGCATCTTGCGGCCGGTCGTCGTGAACATCGAGCGGGTTCGGTTGCAGGGGAAGGATTCCACGGCTACGGCGCCGCTCTTGCCCCGAGCGGTCCCCCGCGATGTGCGCGCTGCCCTCGCAGCGCGTATCGACGCGGCGGCGCGGCTATACCAGACGGCGCCCGAGGCGGCGATGGATTCGCTGACCTATGCTCGCGTTGCCGCGCTCACCGCGGTGCCGGGCGTGGCTGCCGCCCTGGACACCGCGTTGACCCAGCTGCGTCGCGGGGCAGCGATCGACAGCGCGCTCGCTCGGACGCGGCGCTTGCTCGAGCCCCCCGCGCGGGTAATCGCCGGGCCACCGGACTGGCAGGCCGGAGGCGTGGAGCGATGAGTCGATTCGTGTTCGCGACCGCGGAGTACGTGTCTGGGGACTGGGAGAGCGCGCCGGCGCTGCCCGAGAACCTGATCGACTCGGTGGCCCGCTACACCTCCATCGACGTCGCGCCCGTGGGGGTGAACGTCAAGCTCAGCTCCCCCGAGCTGTTCGATCACCCGTTTGTGTGGATGACGGGGCATCTCCCGGTGCGCTTCACCGACGCCGAGCGGCGCAATGTGAAGCGCTACGTGGAGCGTGGCGGCTTCCTCATGATCGATGATCACAACCACGACGTCACGGGCCAATTCCACAAGACGGTAACGGAGGAGATCGAGCGCACCTTCGGCAAGATGACGCGCCTCCCGAACGCGCATGAGCTGTACCGCTGCTTCTTCGTGTTCGAGAACCCGCCGCCGAACACCCATCACGAGTTGAACGGCTACGGCGACGACCTGCTCCACCGCTACCTCGACGCGGTGCTCGTGAACGGACGGATCGGCCTCCTGTACAGCAACAAAGACTACAGCTCAGAGTGGAACTTCCATGCGGAGACGAAGAAGTTCATGACCCAGGACCCGACGAAGTTCGGCGTGAACCTCATCGTTTATGCGCTCACGCGGTAGCGCGGCGCGCGTCGGCACGGAGTGGGGCCTCCGCCTGCTCATCTTGGCGTTGCTGGCGGGATATCTGGTGCACACGCTGCGGGTGCGCTATCGCGGGGCGACGGAAGCGAGCGAATCACGGGGACTCGCCGTGGCGCTGGCACGGTGGAGCACGGTCGCGGCGCCCGCGCGCGTGCACTTGGCGCTCAGCCACCCACCATCAGTTCTGGAGCGGGATTGGCTCGCGGCGCTTCCTGGCGCGGGCACGGCAGTGGCCTGGGCCGGGGGATCCCTCCTCCCCACCGCGATCGCCGTCGACCCCGTGGCCGATCCAGCCGGTGGTGTGGAAGTAGCCGTCGCCACTCCGTCCGCGGTGACCGTCGAACTGCGCGACACCCTCGGGATACTCGACAGCGTGCGCACCGTCGCGGCAGGTGTGCGCTTTACCGTGCCGAAAGTCCGTCCAGCCCTCGAGGCGGAGGTCGGCCCCGTAGTGGCCCGCGGCACGGTCCACGACTCGCTCGAGCTCCACCGCCTGCTAGTGCTCGGCGACGCCCAGTGGGAGACCAAGTTTGCCATCGCGGCGCTTGAGGAGCGGGGGTGGCAGGTCGACGCCCACATTGCGGTGTCGCCGCGACATCGGGGCGACGTCCAGCAGGGCGAGATCGGCGACATCGACACGTCCCGCTACTCGGCAGTGTTGGCGATCGATACGACTGCCGCGCGCTACGGCGACCGGATTACGCGGTTCGTGCGCGCTGGAGGCGGCTTGCTGTTGTGGTCGCCGGCCGCGAAAGCTCCGGCGCTTGCGGCGCTGGCCCCCGGGGTCCCCGGGACCCCGATCGTGGACGAGCACCAGGCGCCGACGGACACGGCCCCCAGGACTGCGCTGGAAGTGGTACCCGTGGTGCGCTTGCGGCCCGATGCAATCGTGTTGGAGCGTCGCGGCGAAGCTGTAACGCTTGCCGCTCGACGGGTGGGTTCCGGGCGCGTCGTGGAGACGGGCTACACGGATGCCTGGCGCTGGAGGATGGCCGGTGGCGACGCGGCGCCCGATGAGGAGCGCACGTGGCTCGCCCGCCTCGTGGCGAGCGTGGCCTACACGGGGCGGCGCGAAATGGCGGCGCCCCCTACGGACGTGGCGCCGGTTGCCACGCTCATCGACCGCCTCGGTCCCGGGACGCCGAAGCTGGATGCCACGGGGGTGATGGCCCTGACCGCGGTGCTGCGCTGGGTGTTTCCCGTCCTCGTGGCGGCAATGCTCCTGGAGTGGAGCTCACGGCGACTCCGAGGCGTGAAGTAGCGTGCACGGCAACCCCGCAGCCTCCACGGGGAACTGACCCTACGGCGACCGCGTCACGTCCTATCGTCGTCGGGTCGGGGCTCTCCGGCCTCTGGACCGCGTGGCGCCTCGCCCGCGCCGGGTGTGCGTGTATCCTGCTGACGAAGCGGACCCTGACGGACAGCGCGACGGCCTGGGCGCAGGGCGGCATCGCGGCTGCAGTCGGTCCGGACGACAGTCCTGCGCAGCACGCGGCCGACACGCTGGTCGCGAGCGACGGACTCGCTGAGGCCCCGGCGGTGCGCGTCCTGACCACTGAAGGGCCTCTGCGCGTCCGTGACCTCCAGGCGCTCGGGGTCGTGTTCGACCATGACTCCGACGGGCGGCTCGCCCTCGCGCTCGAAGGTGCGCATAGCCGGCCGCGGGTACTGCACTGGGGCGGCGATCGGACCGGCGCTCTGCTCGTGCAGTGGCTCATCCAATGCATCATGAGTGAGCCGCGGATCGAGATCCGGCAGGACACCGAGGTCGTCGAGCTGCTGCGCGCTGGTGAGCACGTAGTAGGCGTCCTGGCCCTCGGACCGGACGGCTCCGCGGAGACGCTCCCCGCTTCGTCCGTGGTGCTCGCGACGGGTGGTGTGGGCCAGCTCTACGCGCTGACCACGAACCCGCTCGTGGCAACCGGTGACGGGTGGGCGCTCGCTCACGCGGTCGGCGCTCGCTTGCGCCACCTGGAGTTTCTGCAGTTCCACCCCACGGCGCTCAAACTCCCAGGGGTAAATCCGGCGCCGCTTATCTCCGAAGCCGTGCGGGGAGCGGGCGCCGTCCTGGTGGACGCCGCGGGACGCCGCTTTCTCGTCGCCCTCGATCCGCGAGCGGAACTCGCGCCCCGCCATGTCACCGCCCGCGCAGTGGGAGTAGCGGACCGGGCGGGCGGGGCATGGCTCGACGCGCGGCACGTGGCGGCGTTCGCGGCGCGATTCCCGAAGGCCACGGCGGTCCTGCGCAGCCACGGGCTCGATCCCGCGCGCGACCTCATTCCCGTGGCGCCGGCGATGCACTACGCGATGGGGGGAATTACGACCGACTTGTCGGGTCGGTCGAGCCGCCCGGGGTTGTGGGCCGTCGGCGAAGTCGCGTCAACGGGGGTCCATGGGGCAGACCGACTCGCCTCCAATTCGTTGCTCGAAGGGCTCGTGTTCGGCGAGCGGGTCGCTTGGGCGATTGCTGCCGAGCCGCGATCGGGGAAAGGCTCGGCGTCGGCCTCCACACGGATATTCGACGCCCGAGCGGACGAATCTTGGGAACATGTCCGTCGGGAGTTGCGCCAGGTCATGACAGCGTACGTTGGGCTCGAGCGAAGCGCGCTGTCACTGGAGCGGGCGAGGCAAACGGTTGCAGAGCTCTCCGAGTGGACTCCCCGCGCAGCCTGGCGCACACGCCATCAACTCCTCGTGGCGAGACTCATCACAGACGCGGCGCGCCGGCGGCGCGAGAGTCGTGGTGCTCACGCGCGCGTGGATTACCCGGGCCACCACCCGGCTGCGGAGACCGTCGAGTGATGGACGGGTCGCAGAGATCCGAGCGCTGAAGGCGCAGACCCGCGCGACTACGCTGGCGCACCATTACAGGGCGGACGTCGACTTCGAGGGCCGGCAGGTGACGTGGCGCGGGGCATTCCACGGGTTCAGGGCGAGTGGATTTGAAGCACCGACCTCCTGGTCCCGAACCAGGCGCGCTAACCGGGCTGCGCTACGCCCCGCACTGCTAGGCGCACAGACGCATCACACGCACAGACGCACAGAAGAGAACGGATGTCCAGCAGCCGCACTGCGCGTCTCCGCGTCTGTGCGTCTGCTGCGTCTAGCCTAATGCGCCCAGGAGGACTCGAACCCCCAGCCTCTTGATCCGTAGTCAAGCGCTCTATCCAGTTGAGCTATGGGCGCGAGTGGGCGGTACTAGACTCGAACTAGTGACCTCCACGATGTCA